>JGI12316J15309_10000395_pt1 | contig 252601 bp, 219 predicted proteins | sample MarCyaLeptolynsp_FD_15309 | JGI IMG/M metagenome (IMG submission 15309) | reverse complement strand
TCTGTGCGTTGGCGTGTACACGACGCGGCACAGCCTAAGCTTAAGAGGCTTGCAGGGTATTTTGTACGTATGAGCGTATAGTCTTTGGGGGTAGGTTATAGATTCTCTTGTACAGTCGGTTCAGAGAAGCGAGATCGACAAGGATTAGGGTATCTGCTTTGCGCCATGCAAGATTCCCTTTGTTGATGTGGTAGTAAATGGTGCGCTTGGAAACATTAAACAGTTGTGCCGCCTCTTTGACGGTCACAACTGCGTTTAAGGCGTTCATGGGGCTTACTCCTTTGGCGTAGGGGTAGCCGTAGCGGGTTTGCTGGTGTCTAGCTTGGGCGGCTTTTCGGTACTGGATGCACCATTGGGACGCCGTGCCAACAACATCAACAAATTAGACAATTTCTTTTTGAGTTCGCCATTCTCGGCTTTGGATACCGTGATAGCGAAACTCACATCAAACTTGATGCTAGCTGCGACGTAAGCAACACCGAGGGCTAGCAACAACCAGACTTCTAACGACAAACTTTCAAACATGTGACACTCCATACATATGAATGACTATACATATAAGTATAGTACAGACGTTCTGTGTTTAGGGTTTGGTGTTGGTTAGAGATGTAACACTTGGTTATATGATTTGCGTAAATTTAGTGGGGTTTAGTGCGTTAATACAGGGGGTTTTTAGGGTCAAAAAAAGCCCGTTTGGAGGGCTTGATTTGAGGGCTTTATCTAAGTCAATAAGGAGGGCTATTAATGAGCGTGGAGGGACTCGAACCCCCAACCAAGTGCTTAAAAGGCACCTGCTCTGCCATTGAGCTACACGCCCACACTACTAAAAGTATAACAGCCCCTTTCTAAAACTCAAGCCCCAATAAGGCCTTTGGCAAAGTTAATTATCCATAAGTGGATAGCAACTTCACAACAAAGTTGATAGACTGTTTTTATACACTCTGACAAACTTTTCGCTTAAGGACTTGGCTTAATGCTCCGAACCCGTTAAACTGCGAAATATACTGGGAGTTTTGCCCTAGGACATGACAAAATGCATGTTAACAAGGGTGATGTTTCACCACCGCATTCAGCATAACGGTGGTATTGTTAATCTCAAAAAAATGAACCAAGGATAAATCATGGCAGACTTTCAAAAAATCCAAGACTATTTAGGAAATGATGCGGAATACTATCTCGGTCACGAATGTAAAACGATTAGCCAAGATCGGTTGCATCTTCCATCACCAGATTATGTTAGTAACTCATACGGACTTTCGGATCGGTCTCCGCAAGTGCTACGTAGCTTGCAACAATTATTAGATAATGGACGATTAGCGGGCACAGGATATGTCTCAATTTTGCCGGTTGACCAAGGCATTGAACACTCCGCTGGAGCTTCCTTTGCACCTAACCCAGACTATTTTGATCCTGAGAATATTGTCAAACTGGCGGTAGAAGGTGGCTGCAATGCCGTTGCAAGTACCTTCGGCGTGTTAGGTTCCGTATCGCGAAAATATGCGCACAAAATACCATTTATTGTAAAATTCAATCACAACGAATTGTTAACCTATCCAAATACGTTTGATCAAATCTCATGGGGAACGATGAAACAAGCATGGAACATGGGAGCCGTTGCCGTTGGCGCAACTGTCTACTTTGGGTCACCTGAGTCAGGGCGTCAAATTGTAGAAGTCGCCAAGATGTTCCAACAAGCACATGAACTAGGTATGGCGACTATTTTATGGTGCTATATGCGCAATAGCGCCTTTAAAATTGACGGTGTCGATTATCACACAGCAACTGACCTAACTGGACAAGCGAATCATTTAGGGGTAACCCTTTCTGCTGATATCGTCAAACAAAAGCTTCCTACAGTGAATGGTGGTTATAAAGCCTTAAACACAGGGGATTCATCTTATGGCAAATTGGATGAACGCATTTACACTGAACTAACCACTGACCACCCCATTGACCTAACACGTTATCAACTTGCCAATGGCTATATGGGGCGTGCGGGGTTAATTAGTAGCGGTGGGGCATCTGGTCAAAATGACTTTGCTGATGCGGTCAAAACAGCGGTTATCAATAAACGCGCTGGCGGCATGGGCTTGATTAGTGGACGTAAAGCCTTCCAACGTCCAATGAATGAAGGTGCTGAATTGCTCCAAACCATTCAAGATGTTTATTTGGCTAATGAAGTGACGATTGCTTAAGTTGTTCAACAACAAAAACTTGAACCGCAAGATTAACCTTGCGGTTTTTCTATTTATCCGGCTGCAATTAAGTCTAATAATCCCTGCTGATCCAAAATTGTAATTCCCAAATTCTGTGCTTTGGTGAGCTTGCTACCGGCTGCATCACCCGCAACGACATAATCTGTTTTTTTACTGACGCTACTCTTGATGGTTCCACCATGTGATGTAATCAGTGCGGCTGCTTCATCACGGGTCATAGTCGGTAGGGTTCCCGTTAAGACAAATGATAGCCCTGAAAATACATCACTTGCTTGTAGGGTTGTTTGAGCTTCTAGAGTTAACCCCGCTTGCTGAAACTTTTGAATTAACGTTTTATTGCGTGCTTCGGCAAACCATTCAACAACTGCTTCAGCGATCACGCCGCCAATTCCATCAATTGCCTCAAGCTCTTCAGCGGTTGCTTGGCTGATGGCTTCCATTGTGGGGAGTTGCTCTGTAATTAACCTTGCAACCGTTGCCCCCACATTCCGTATCCCTAAGCTTGATAGTAGGGTCGCCAGCGGACGTTGCTTGGCACGCTCCAAGCTTGTGTTTAGATTAGCAACTTTTTTTTCGCCCCACCCTTCCAAATTAGATAATTGACTTGTGTCAAACAAAAATAAATCAGCTTCATCTGTAATGAGTTTTTTTTCTAGGAGTAACCGAATACCTTGTTCCCCGAGTCCATCAATATCCATAGCAGCCCGTGAAACAAAAAAGATTAAGTTACGGGCAACACGTTCAGGGCACGCAGGGTTTGTACAATAATAGGCGACTTCACCCTCAGGTTGAATCACGGGACTATTGCAAACAGGACAAACGGCAGGCGGTAAGATCGGTTGTTCATGCCCCGTTCGTGCAGAGATAACAGGCCCGACTACATAGGGGATCACATCGCCTGAACGTTTAACAATCACCGTATCACCAAGACGAATGTCTTTATCACGGATTTGCTCGTAATTATGCAAACTGGCATTCCGAACGGTTACCCCCAAAAAAACGGGCTCTAAAATGGCAGTAGGCGTTAAAACCCCCGTTCGTCCGACATTAGCTGTTACATCAATTAATGTTGTGGTGGCTTCTTGTGCAGGAAATTTATAAGCAGTGGCACCACGTGGGTCTTTACCAACAACACCTAGCTCCTCAAATGTCGGGTTATGATTTACTTTGATCACTAATCCATCAATTTCATAAGGGAGCGATTCACGCTTTTCAACAAACCCCTCAGCGTATTCAATAGTAGCATCTAACGTATCAAAATATTGACTGTCGGATGCCATATGAAACCCCAATGTTTTCAGATATTGAAGTGTGTCCCATTGTGTATTGGGTACAGCACCATCAGCATCCACAATAGCATACACAAATGCAGTTAAAGGACGGGTTGCTGTAATGCGTGCATCTTTTTGTTTAAGGGTTCCTGAGGCTGTATTACGGGCATTGATATAAAGGGGGAGGTCTTCTGCTTGTTGACGTTTATTCAATTCGGCAAAATCCGATTTGAGGAATAACACCTCACCACGCACCACCAACCGAGCAGGAATATGAATTTTCTCACTAGGTTCAATAACGGGTATTTTGAGCGGGATCGTTCCAATGGTGCGGACATTAGCCGTTACATCATCACCAATCTCGCCATTACCCCGTGTTGCAGCTTGCACCAAAACCCCATCTTGATAAGTCAACACAATCGATAAACCATCAAATTTAGGTTCCACCACAAAGTCTAAAACGGTATCTTCAGCCAGCCGTTTTTGAATGCGTTCAAGCCATGCACGCAGATCATCACCGTCAAACGCATTGCTGAGGCTCAAAATCGGCTTGGGATGCTGGACTTTGGGTAAATCAGATAGGGGTTCGTACCCTGCCCGTTGTGTGGGTGAGTCTGGGGTGATGAGATTTGGATCGGCTTCCTCAAGCGCTTTTAACTCATGATACAGCTTGTCGTATTCGCCATCTGTGATGATGGGATCATCAAGAACATAGTACCGATAACTATGGGCATTTAAGTCTTGGCGCAATTGTGCCGCGCGGTTGTGGTTATTCATTGTTTTGATCCAGTGGACGTAAGAAATCTTTTGCCGCCCACCCAAAGCTTGAACTTTGCCCTACACTACGCACCAGACACCAATCTAAACCATCGTATACAACAGGGCCATCTGTAACCAGTAACCGTTCGCCTTCCTTAGCAATGAATTGCACCTCGCCGCCGGGTTCATCGCGCAGATTCAGCCCAACGCCGCCCGTATTAAAGACAGTAACTTCTTCATTTAGTAAACACCCGCCAGGGACAGGGGTACGGGTTGGCTCTGCGGTGAGTATCGGGGTATTGGTTACAACAGGGACAGAGGCATTTGCAGGATCAACACCTGTTCCATTAATTGCGGTTGGGGGGGCTGCATTGGCTTGTGGGTCTGTTGGTTGCAATTGTGGGGTGACCACAATGATTTGAGCGGTTGGCTCAATCAAAATGGCATTTCCTAAGCTGGCAACACCAAATAATAAACCCAAAGCAGCAACACCAACCACCAAGATCAAGATAACCAATGACCACCACGGCAAATATAACCCACTGTCACGCGGGGCGCGTTCTTTTTTGATTCCTCGGCGCGGTGGTGGTGGTGTTGGTGGCGGGCTATACCGCCCACTACCACGAGTTTGGCGCGTTTGACTGGGTTCATCGGATGGTAGGGGCGCTGTACTACCTAATTGCCCAGTTGCATCACGAGGATGCCGCTCCCGATTATAACCGCGACGGGGAATGTCTTGGTTCCCCGATGAACGGGGTTGTCGTCTTGGACGATTATCGTTTTGGTCATTCATTATTTATCCTTTGGCAGCAAGCCATGCCAAAAATTGTTCTGTTGGCCATGTATTGATCACTTGTTCCGCAGCAAGCCATGCACGGCGGGCGGTTCCTACACCAAATGGCAATACGTTGAATCCCTCACCTTGATGGGAGTCCGTATTGATACTGATCAAAATACCTTCCTCAGCCGCACGACGAGCATGAATAGCATCAAGATCAAGCCGAGAGGGATTTGCATTAATTTCCAATATGGTGTTGGTTTGTTTGGCCGCATCAAATACTTGATCCATATCTAAATCCGCAGGATCACGCTGTTGAATCAATTGCCCGCGTGGATGTGCGATCATATCAACATGTGGATTGTGGATCGCCTTGACCAATCGTTCAGTAATAGTGTTGCGATCCTGCCGTAGGCTAACATGTAATGATGCAATAACGAAATCAAGCTCAGCTAAGACTTCATCAGGATAGTCAAGATCGCCATTAGCTTTAATGTCCATTTCTGTGCCATGCAATACACGGAATCCCTCGCCCATTTCAGTATCAATTTTTCGGACTTCTTCAGCTTGGGCGCGGAGCCGTTCAATACTCAACCCATTGGCAACCCCCAAACTCCGTGAATGATCCGTGATCACAATATGTTTTAAGCCGCGAGATTGTGCAAGTTGTGCCATTTCTAAAATGGTGAGTTTGCCATCGCTCCATGTGGTGTGCATATGGAGGTCACTCACAATCTGGTTTTGTTCTAGTAACACGGGTAGGCTTTTTTGTTGCGCGGCTTCGATTTCTCCGCGATCTTCGCGCAGTTCAGGCGCTACCCATGATAATCCTAAGGTTTCATAAACCTGTTCTTCTGTTTCACAGAGAATAACTTCTTCGCCACTATCTAAATTGCTAAACGCATGTTCATTAAGGCTTAGCCCTTGCTCTTTAGCAATTTCTCGCAGTCGCACATTATGCGCTTGGCTCCCTGTAAAATAGGATAACCCTGTCCCATAGCGTTCAGGGGGCAGCACTCGCAAATCGACTTGAACGCCTTGTGCCAACAAAATTGAACTTTTTTTCTCGCCGTGTCCCAAAATCTGGTCAACGTCTGAGCGATTAACAAATCGTTCCATAATAGGGCGGGGGTCTGTCGAGGCAATCAAAATATCTACATCGCCAATCGTTGGGCTAAAACGGCGTAGGCTGCCTGCAATATCGCCTTTTTGTGAGACATCTAAACTCAGTAGATCATGCAAAATCTCTTGAGCAATCGGTAAGGCCGTGCCAATTGGAATACGTCCTTGATGACGGGAAAGGGCATCGATCCCATCAAGGATTTTTTGTTCACTCTTTTTGCCCATACCACTCAACTTTTGCAGTTCACCATTTTGGGCGGCGGTTTCAAGTTGCGCCAACGTTGTAATGTCAAGTTCTTGCCAAAACAGCTTTGCTTTTTTGGGGCCCACTCCATTGATATGCAAAATTTCTAATAAACTGGGGGGCACTTCATTGGTGAGCCGATCCCAAAATTCTAAGTTTTGGGTGGTCAGAATTTCTTCAATTTTTTCAGCTAGTGTTTTACCAATACCTTGGACTTCTGTTAACTTGCCTTCTTGATGAATCGCGGTGAGGTCACGCGGTAAGTCTCGGATGACTTCCCCCGCATTACGATACGCTAAAACACGGTGGATACTATCACCTTTGATTTGTAATAAATCGGCGATATTTTCAAACAGTTGTGCAATATGTTGATTCGATGTTTTCATGAGACAATTATAACACAACAGGAACACTTGTTCAGGTTTATGTCAGATATTTTTAGGTTTGAATATGATAATTGATTGTGCCACGATTGCCTGATATTGTACAAACCGACGCAGTATAAATGAGATTGGCGTGCTAAAATGGAAAATATGACAGATGAAACACGTAAAAAACATTTTCGGGAACGTAACCGTCAAATTTTACTACCGGTTTGGGGTAGCCTAGCGCTTTTTGTTTTAGGGGGAGGACTCCTTTTTGGGCTATCACTATCTGGCGATGTTAGTAATCAGCAAATTGGGGTTGTTGCTGCCTGCATGGTTACTTTATTTATTTTATTACCATTGGTGATTTTATTTTTAGTATTAGATGTTTTACTGTTAAGCATCATGTTTGGTGTAGCAGTTCCCTATAAACGTGTAGAATCTGGCATGGAAGCCATTCGTAAACAAACAGAACATGGGACAGTACTCACAAAAACCCTTTCAGAAAATGCTACTACCCCGATTATCAATTGGCGGGCAAGAGCTGCAGGATGGCGCTCAATGTTACAACCAAAACAACCGCAACCAAAAGAAGAGGAGGTATCTCGCGATGACAACACCTGAAAAAACAACACCGAATAGCGGAAATGGAATTTACATCCGAGGGGCAGTTATCGGTGCGATCTTAGGTATGATTTCTGTGTTTTTATATCAACGGGCAGTTGATGAGGATGACAGCAGCGACGGATCGCTGTCCGTCAAAGATATGATGCAATTAGGGTTGATCTTAATCGGTGTGGTGCGTCAAATTGCTGAATTAGGATCAAAAAGCGGGAAAGATTAACCCATTGTGGACGCTGATCCTAAAATATTGATCGCAGCTGAAAAATTGCTTCTTGAACGTGGCTATCATCAATTGGTGTTAGCCGATATTGCCACTGAAGCCAATGTAGCGTTACCTGCGATCCAAATGCACTTCCCCAATAAAGCCGATATATTACACGCTGTTTTAGAAAAAAATAGCCCAGAAGCAGCAATCCGAGCGGCGTTTCGTCAATTGCGGCAAGACACCCCCGAACATATGGTACGCGAGTTGTTCCAAAAGTTTTTAGAAATTTTGGATGCTCATTCGGCGTTTGCAGCGTTTGCGATGATTGACGCGCAAGCCACTAGTGGTGTGTATATTACGACGATGTTCACACGTGTAGCTAGTGAAACAGCAGGCTATCTGAATCGCCTGTCGACGATGCATCGCGTTCGCCCTGTTTCTAGCATTGTTTTAGCGCGTACACTGGCATCTTTGATGGTTGGATTTGTGGTAACACAACAGCTAGCCCCTCAAAATGCGCAGTTTGCCATGCGTGTGATGCCCAATGACGCATGGGTTGATGGCATGGTCAACATTTTTTTGCACGGTATCCTAGAAGACGAATAACCGCTAACACTTTATGCTGCACTGGTTTCTTCGCATCATTGCATTTTTATGTATCCCCCTGCTGCTTACGCTTGCCCCGAACCCCCTCTCTCGATCACAAGATACGCTTGAAGAAGACACCATCATTTTAGACGATCCCCAAACTGTTGTGACCAATAATGATCAGGTCTGTGTCCATACCCGCACAACAGATGAAGTACAAGAAGGTAAAATTTACCGCACATTTGAAATGGTGCGCGCAATGGGCGCTCCTACCGTGGTTGAATATCTTCCCTGGGCATATGTAGAGCGTGAACGGGGCGAATATGATTGGTCACACCCCGACCGTATTTTAGACCATATCGAATATCAAGGGCTGGAACCAATTATCCGTCTTGGATTTATTCCTGATTGGTTACGCGATGAGTATGGCGAAAACATCAATGCCAACTACTTAGATGAACAAGGGATGGATTACTTTGCCGAGTATGTAGCGGCGTTTGTTACACGATATGCGGGGCGCGTAAACAAAATTATTCTATGGAATGAACCAAACCTCAACATTGAATGGACAAACACAGGGGCAGACCCCGTTGCTTATACCGAATTATTACGGCGTGTGTATCCCGTTGCCAAAGCGGCTAATCCGGATGTGATGATTTTGGGTGGTGCGCTAGCGCCTACACTAGAGCCACCACGCGGCGCTGGTGGGTGGGATGATGTCGATTATCTCAACGAAATGTATAATGCTGGTGCAGCGCCTTATTTTGATGCACTTGCTGCACATGTTTATGGGTTTAGCTTCCCTCCACAAGCAGAGCCTGCCCGCGATCAACTCAACTTTCGGCGGGTTGAATTGCTACGTGAGGTCATGATTACCCATGATGATGATCATAAACAAGTTTACATCACGGAAGCAGGCTGGAATGATCATCCCCGTTGGATACATGGGGTACGCCCTGCACAACGAATTGCTTATACCCTCGATGCTTACGACTATATCCTCACAAATTATCCTTGGATAGAAACCTTTTGCATTTGGGCATTTCGGTATCCAGTACCAACCAACCGATATTTTGATTACTTCACACTGGTTTCCCCGCTATTTGACCCTAAACCGATTTATGATGTCTTACAAGCTTATGCTCTTGGTGAGGACTTGCCTGAATGGTTACCACAATAATTCGGCGGTTTGGATCAAAATGGTCATTGGGGATAATGATCGGACTTTTAACGCTCGGTGTTGTAGGGCTCAGCGCCAACACATTACAAGACCCTAATCGGGGGCCACAAGATGCCAACTGGGAACGGATTCAGGCGACCGGCATTTTGCGGGTCGGGGTTGATATTGGAATCCCACCATTTGGATTTATTGAGGATGAACAACTAACTGGGTTTGACCCTGCGGTTGCCGAAGCGCTTGGCAACCAGCTAAATTTAGAGATTCAATTTGTCCCGCTCGGCTTTGATGGATTATATGATGCGCTGATCTTGGGAGAAGCTGACATTGTAATTGCCACCTTACGGCCTGACCCATTACGGTTGGATCGGATTCGGTATACAGCGCCCTATTTTGATGCTGGGCAAGTTTTAGTCAGTAAAACACCAATTGTTGATCTCAATACCCTGAATAATGAGGATGTCATCGCCGTGGAGTTTGCCTCTGAAGGGGATATTTTTGCACGTGAATTACCCGTCACAATTGAACGTTTTTTAACCGTGGAAGAAGCCCTTCATGCAGTTGAAGTGGGAAACGCTGACGCGGCGTTGGTCGAACGGGTCGCAGCGCTGTTGTTGCCGCATAATCTAACCATTGGTGAGACCACCTTTGTGCCTGATGAGTATGTGATTGGCGTGCGGCGTCATGATTGGCGATTGTATAAGGTTATTAGTGATGCGTTACAACAGATTATGATGGATGGCACACTTGATACCCTGATCAGGGAGTGGCTGAACCCAACAGAGGGCTAGAGAAATAAAAAAACCACCCCATGATGAGGTGGTTTTATGAAGCAGGCTAAAGGTTAGTCTGCGATTTGGATGTCATCAATATACCAACCATCACGCTCTTCGTTGGTATTGAGGGCATCAAAGCGGAAGCGAACCACAATGTTTTGACCAGCATAGGCGCTGAGGTCAACAAACCGTTGTCGCCATCCTGACGTAATACGTCGATTACCAGCATTGAGATCGTAAACGGTTGTCCATGTGAGCGGGTCGCCCGGTGAGTGGTCATAGCCGTTAACGGTATTCACTTCAACAATCATCCGTTCATACTTCCCAATGTCATAGCGATCCCACCATGTGAGGGCGGGGTTTGTGCCACCCGGTAAGATAAGAACATGCTCAAGGATAACACTGGATGTTGCGTTTTCTTCATAGTTGCTATTTTTAGCATCTGTATGGAAAACAGGGCCATCAATTGAGTATTCCAACTTGATATGGTTACTGTCTGCTACAGACAATGCTAAATATTCAACTCTGAGGCCATGTGTACCAGGTGGGAATGTCCATTCAAGACTACTGGTTTTATCACCATTACCCCAACGGCTGACAACCTGTTGCCAAGCACCTGTGTTAAACGGACGCACATAGAAACGGTGACCGTCATTACTTTCAAGGTTGAAGATAACGGTTGAACTGTCTGAAACCGTTACATTCCGTGTGAATTCAGCCGCCCAGTTTTCGGATGGGTCAGAATCACAGGTGGTACTTGTACTGGCAGACTCAGGGGGTAAATCATCTTGCCCAGTTGGTGTTAACCAGAAATGATCAACCGTCACACCGCGTTCACGACGATAGATAATGAGTTGATTCATACCCGCATCTAGCGATACTTGGATGCGAGGCCCGTCACCACTAACTGTACCACTACCAAAATTGATATTGGTGCTATTGCGATGAGCTAGCCATTTTAGGTTACCAGACATACCAGTAAAGCCATAACCACCATAGGTGACAGGGGTTTCATCATTAACAGCAACATGGATGGAGTCGTTACTACCACCAGCTGCCCACGCACGAGCATAGACATAGTAGTTGCCAGCGGCAGGCACGTTAATGTCATAACGCAATTCTTGACCGGCTGTTGAGTCGCCGGTATTGTTACCATTAACAGCTTGCATACCCGTTCCGTCAAACATACCTGAAACAGCAGTTGTAGTGGTTTGCCATGTTTGGCTCCCACCACCTTTACTAATGTTTTCATGCGGACGTTCAGCAGGGATTGAGATATTCCCATCGCCATTGGGTTCAAATGGTGTTCCCCCAGGGCCGCCCGGTGCAGCCGCACCACCACCAGTATTATTTGTGGTAACGATAGATGGTGCTCCGTCACTCCAATCAAAGTCGATATTGGCAACTAACTCGGGGTTACCATCATTCCATGCGGGGGTTTCGATGGTATTGTTACAGTACTTAAAGTAGTAAGCATCCCAACCTGTGCCACCGAAGGGGTCAAAGCTTTGGTTGCTGCCACCCGCAGTACGGGTAAAGTCCACATCAAGCTTGGCACCACCACTATTCTCAAAGTGCCAAATCACAATAGTGTGTTCACCGGGGGTGAATTCAAAGGTGATGTTGGATGAACAGTTCCCACAGGTATACCATTGATCTGAGAACAAAGCATTGTTGATAAATATTTTATGACCGTCATCGCTTCTAACCTGAATGTCAAACGTCACACTTTCATTGAAGACTAATGTCCGCTCATATTTACCAATCCAGTAATCATTGTTATCAAAGTTATAGGTTTCAACTAATGCTGGCGCACTGTTACCCCAATTGAAGTTGATTTCTGGAACGGTTTCACCTTCAGGGAATACGTCATAGTCCGAACTAACGCCAATTTGATCAAATGGTGGGATGCTCGGATTCCGTTTCTTTTCATAGTAGGTTACTAACCATTGACCGGGGCCAAGTGCTGTACCACTCCCCAATGAGCGGCTTTCATTCACAATCGACCATTCACCTTCACGCACCCAGTTGGCCGCATTCAAGCTTACATCTTCAGTAAATGGAATCGTCAATTCGATCTCTTCATCCACACGGTCAACAATCGATACCTCATCTAAAATCCAGCCCCAACTGTTACGACTAGTTAAGTTTTGGGTGCGGAACCGCAAGCGAATATACTCATTCAGATAGTCGGTTAAATCAACTTGTTGGCGAGTGTAGAGTTGGTTAATCGAGCGATCTGGGAATTTTCGGACGGGAATCCAATTGCCTAACGGAACACCATTGGCATCCACCCGTTGGACTTCAGCATACAGAATTTCGCGATCAAGGTAGAGCCGACTCCAGAAGTAGAGTGTTGGTTCGGTTAATCCAGATGCCGTTAAGTCAATAACCCCTTTGAGTTCCATGATGTTATCTGTGTAAGGATCATTTTCACTGCCGGGACTATCATTGACAGCTTGGTCACCAGCACGGACTAAGTGAGATTCAGTACGAATCCCCCAATCATTGCCCACATACCATGTATCGTTAATGTTGCCTTCAAAGCCATTTTGATAGGGCACTGAGATCATTGGATCATTGTATTCACGAAGGCAGATATTATCGATATACCAACCATCGTCTACACCACTGTTGACTGTAGCATCGACACCCCAGCGCAACATGAAGGTTTTATCGGTATTCGATGGGCTGATGATACTGTTTTCATTCAGGAAGATAACCTGTCTGACCCAAGCGCGTTGAATATCCCAACTGACACCACTTGTGACTGAGCTATCATATTGGTCTGGTTTCTGGTTATCAGCAAATGCCCAAATCTCGCGCCATGTAGCACCTTCATCTTCAGAGATTTCGACATAAATACGGTCGGAACGCCCGACTTCCCAACGATGCCAGAACTCTAAAATGGGATTGGTATTACCTGAAATATCTACTATACGGTCAAGTGTGGCAGTTGCGTTGCTATTGTGAACATAGTTACCGCCGAGACTATCGGAAAGGGCTAGGCCACCACTGTAAGCATTTCTGGCGACCGGTGCACCTTCTAAGCCCCAGCTACCTTCTAATATGTAATTAGAAAGACTATCGACACTATCGAGCGTGTCACACCAGTCAGGGAAGATGATGCCCAAAACAGGTTTGTTACGGAAGATAATGTCATCAATGTACCACCCATCATCTTGACCCCATCCATTGGTTTCTAAACGGAAGCGAACCATAATGCGTTCACCGATGAAGTTTTGACTAGCACCATCAGCACGAGAATCTAAACTCAGTGGTAACACTTCTTGTTTGTAGGTTAGGTTGGGGGTGCCACCATCATACAGGTAGTCTGTCGTGTCGGTGTCATCAGAACGTAAGGCCAGCCATGTTTCCCCAAAGTCTTTGGAGACTTCAGCATAAATCCGGTCGCCACTTCTGAGTTCCCAACGATGCCAAAATGCTAGTTCAGGCGTTTGAACATTGTTCGTATCCCGCATATCGATCACACCATCTAGGTATAAGGACGAATTTTCATTGTCTGTGAAATTACCGGCTGGTGAGTCTGTCCATGCTTTGGCACCACTTTTGGCAGTGCTAGTAATGTCCCAAGTGCCTTCACCATACCAGTTATTCGCACCTTCAAGGTCATCAAAGAAGGGGAATGCAAACACGCGGTAGTTCTTTTCTTGAATCTCAAAGTCGGTAATCCACCAACCATAGCTATTGTTCGCGCTATCAGTTTCGATGATAAAAGCGACTTCAATTTGTTTACCGCTAAAGTCAATTGGCCCCACTGCTGACCGGTCACTTTCTTGGACGCCCGTAAAATTGGTTAAGTTCACTTCTTGCTGTGTCCAAGAATAGTTTGTAGAGGCTGTTGAGTGAATATCCTTCAGATACCATTCACTTTCCCCTACTTCACGTACTCCAAACCAGAAGGTATCGGTAGGTAGCGCAATCGCATGTTGTTCCCACCAAGAGACATAAGGGAAGGATGCTGAAACGAGGTTGACTGTTCCACGTAACCGCAAAATACAGAAGGCATCATCACCATACAAGCCATCAGGGTTTTCAGCTTTTGCTGGGCTGTCTGACCAGAAGTTATTGCCTGATACACGCGAGCTTACGGTCACACTGTTACCGCTACCTGCATAGTCTGTGTAAGATTGACCTGAACCAATAGATGTCCAATCGCATAGCCCACTGTCAACTAAACCACCATCCAGCAAATATACTTCTAACTGAGCATTACCATCAACATCGGCAAATTCAATTTCAATGTCATATGGCACACCAGCGGTTACATTCCAAGTATATTCCGCATACCCTGCGGCAGGCATAACAAAATCGCCACCCCATTCGTTGATGAGCGGTACCCCATCAATTTTGATGCGGACACGATCGCCAACACTGCTTGAACTACCATCATCATTAATGACAACACGCCACGTGTAACTACCGGTTTGGAGGTTGAATGTTTGTGAGTATCGCGCACAGAAATTATTGTTGATATCAGGATGTGGGGAACTGCCTAATGTTTTCCATGTGCTATGAGTTTGGCGTGGGAAGATAATCCGTTCTTCTGCATCACTGCTTGCGGCTGGTGCACTTGTCATTCCCCATAAGTCACCCGAGGAACATCCACCTGAGCCTTCATTCCAAAATTCACCTAGCCATGGCCCTTTGAGGATGCTTGTAAAGTCATTCTCGAAATTATTGGGGCTGTTGGTATCGGTGAATGGATAGGTAAATTCTACGTCACGCGGTGTGGGAGAAGGGCCATCTGTTGCAGTAGGGGGGTCACCTGCTTCGCAAGCATCGCCCACATCGTTACCATTAACGTCAGCTTGGTCAGCGTTAGCAATACCGATACAGTTGTCACCACATTTTTGGCGCGCTTCAGAACTCAATGGCGCACCATACCCTGCATCACTTGGATTACAGGCACGGTCTAAGAAACCATCCCCATCGTTATCCACATCAAAGTCATCACTATCGGCATCACAAATATCACCAACACCATCGCCATCGGTGTCTGTTTGATCAGCATTAGGGTTAAATTTACAGTTATCGGCGTTGTCTAAAATACCATCACTGTCACTATCTTTTTCGCCAGGGGGGGTATTGGTGAAAAAGTCATAACTATCAGGTGTATAGGACGCTACTGCATCAACCAGATCCCAGAACTCACCCTCACTCATGGGATCTTCCGGTGTTTGATTGTCGCCTAAAAGCCCTGCCACTGCATCACTAAAAACATTCCCCACTGCCGGCCCCGTTGCGGAGAGCACCACAGCTAACGCCATGATCACCAATGTCAGAATGAGAATATACTCAACCAACGCTTGACCCCGTTCCCGACGATGGGAGATGTCTCGTTTGAATATTTTGTTTGAAATTTTTGACATCTCCTACTTACCTTTTGCTTGTCTACCTATAGGATTTTAGCAAATATAGTACATTATATAGTTTACTAGATAATACGATGTATTTTTGTAGGGTTTTGTTGAGAAGTATTGACAATACTCACTTGATTTCTATACAAATCAAGCGCATCCTAACCATAAAGAAACATTGCAGGAGGATTTCTAACCATATGCAAATTAATGGTAGACAAATTGCTAACAAAATACGTGAAGACTTAAAAATAGACGTTGAAAACCTAGTTGGACAGTATGGAATGCCGCCAGGCCTTGCTACTGTTCTGGTGGGGGAAGACCCCGCATCACAAACGTATATTCGGAATAAACATCGCGTATGCGCTCAATTGGGGATTGCCTCTTTTCGGTATGATTTACCAACAGATGCATCACAAAAAGAAGTAGAAGATATTATTGATAACTTGAATGCCCGCGATGATGTGCATGGCATTCTGGTTCAATTACCGTTACCAGCGCATTTGGATGAACCCTCTATATTAGATCGTATTAACTTTGCCAAAGATGTCGATGGATTACACCCGATGAATGTTGGGTTATTAGCGATGCGTGGACGCACCCCAACGTCGCTCCCATGTACACCTAGCGGGGTAATCGAAATGCTTAAGGCAAGTGACATCGATCCTGAGGGAAAAACGGCTGTTGTGATTGGGCGGAGTAATATTGTGGGGTTGCCAATGGCAACCTTATTACAACAAGCTAATGCTACTGTCACTATTGCTCATAGCCGTACCGCCAACTTACCTGTTTTATGTCGTTCGGCGGATATTTTGGTGGCGGCTATCGGAAAACCCGAAATGGTTCAAGCTGATTGGGTAAAGGATGGTGCTGTGGTAATTGATGTGGGTATTAATCGTGTTGATGATGCTACCTCTGAACGTGGGTATCGTCTGGTGGGAGATGTTGACACCAAAGGGGTTGAAAAAGTGGCGAGTGCTATAACCCCTGTGCCGGGCGGGGTAGGGCCAATGACAATAGCTATGCTGATGGTCAATACCTATCGTGCAGCTAAAGCAATTTTTGAAGCCAAACAATCCTAAGATATGTTGTTTTTCACAGCAGCAACCATCACATTCTTAGGATTTCGATTGAAACAACTTAAAGAAGGGCACGCCGTTCTCATGCAGCGTGCCTTTGTAACGTATCAAAAAACACTTTCCGCTGAACTCAATCAACAACGCATGATCTTGGGAAACCAACGTACCGATGTACCCGCGTTGCGCGATAATGGCACGGTGTCTGTTTTAGGGATTACGTGGGCGCTTGTTTTGGCACAAACCGTTCCAAAGTACCGTCATGGAATGCGGCAACCGTGGCATCACCCTACTAACAATTTATGGCGAGTACAACAGGCGTTGTATGATCAATTATTACTTGCCCTCACAACACCTGATCCAGATTTAGCAAGCGAACAATTTGGCTCAGCGCTCCACACACTACAAGATACTTATACCATTGGGCACACCGATCGTATTAACAATGGTGACCCTTTTTCACCTATCATACGCTTGAACTACTCCCCTAGCAGAGCGCATCCATTTATTTCTCCTAATGACACCGTATGGGCAAACGAAGAACAACAAACCCTGACACCACCCGCCCAAGCAGCTGTTCAAGCCACTCATGCAGCATTTGATCTATGGTCAGAGCTTTGGTGCGCTTCGGCAGTTACAGCGCGTCCAATCATAGAAGCATTTGTAAAGCGCTATGTTCCTGTAAGGGAACAACCGTTTTCACCAAGGGATTAAATCCCATATAATTTAAGTGTGATATTGGTAAAAAGGATAAGCCCTAGTGTATTCACGTCGTAATTTTTTAAAGCTGTCAGGAGCAACCGCAGCCAGCTTGGTATTCCCTTCTTATTTAGCACAGGCTGCTCCACACGGGGCAGGTTCTAATACCTTGCAACCAGCAAACTATGTACAAGGTTATTTAGAAGCCTTAGACCGCCCCCACTTAGCCCCCCTGAACACAGAGTTGTATGACGCAGGGGCAGGACGGTCAGTTGGGGCTATCGTTTATGACATGACCAATGAAAAATTGATCGCCTCATTACAATCAGAAGCCCCACTCCCGATTGCATCAGCATTTAAAGCTGCCGTTTTAATGTTTTTTGTTGACACAGTCGATCCTGAAGTTTGGAGTAGTGTACCCATTCAATATTGGGGTACGAATGATATTAATGAAGTCCCTGAACGTTACCATGAAGCGTGGCGAACCCATCAAGGAGTGCTATCGGATCTATATTGGATGATTGTCATCAGTGATAACCCCGCCACGGGGCGAGCCCTAGGATATGTTGCCCAACAAGCAGACCGCACCGATCCACTGGTCATGTTTAATGATTGGTCGCATGATCGTGTTGGGATTTCGCAACTGTCGGCTGTCGATTTTTGGCGATTTGGGATTCCGGGGCATATGTCCCAACAAGATGCACGATACATGAGCCGTGATGCGAATGTTGCATTTGTTACGGTTAAATATGCCAACATCATGACCCCGCGTGACTTAGGGTTATATTATGTATGGATGCTTGAAGCACTCAGCCCGACGCAACAAACCGTTTGTTTGGATTTGTTAAGTGTGATCAATAATGAACGGCGTGGGAATGTTGAACGTCTGGCTTATAACAATGGCGGCACGTCTTTCAGTAAAAATGGAACCTTAGGATTAGAAGATAGTCCGGCAGGTATCGTCATTACCGATGCGGGGATTGTCCAAGATGGCGATAACAAAGTCTACTTAGTGGTTGTGTTGTCCGTAGATGGCGATCGTGATGCGATTCCCAATATATTTGGTTTTGCTGATGACGTGATTAAAGGGCGCTACCAAGATAAAATTGATGACATTCAATTGGCATATGCCGTTGAAGAAAACCATAATGCCTATTTTGAACATCGGTTGCAAACCTATTATCCCAATCAACCTGACCCTAGTACTGATAAGCTAAACTATGCGTTTGTTCGGTATGAAGGAGTAAAAGCATACTATCAACCTTCATTAGATGCCGAAATTCGGAATCCTGTGATCAGCACGTCGCGGTTTGGGGTGCATCTGTTGATGCAAGGGGCAGCGATTCGCTTTGTTCCTTTAGACGATGAATGGGTGCAACATGTGCCAGACAATCCACAAGACAATGTTCAAAGTCGGTTAGCCGGAAGTTTATATTTGCGGCGCGAAGATTTGTGGATGATTTCCCCAGAATATGTGCAACCGATTCCCTACTTAGTGAACCCTGAAACCCGCCCAGTGGATAAATTTATCATTATCAATTTAGGCGAACGAGAACTTGTTATGATGGAAGGCGGAACCTTAGCCTTTAAAACACCCATCGCCACCAACCCAACTTATACCCCTGTTGGAACATACCCTATTATCCATAAGTGGTTTGCACGGAGTATGCAAGCGTGGGCTCCGGGTGTGCCGTTTACCTCATTTTTCCACGTTGAAGGATACGCGATCCACGCTGCACCGTGGCAACGATGGGAAGCCACCGTCACCCAAGACAATATCAAAGATCGTACCTCAGCAGGCTGCATTAATTGCCCTGACTGGATCACAACTGTAGGGGACTATACCCGCCCGGTAGATGAATTAATCTTCCGTTGGCAAGGTGGGTTAACCCAAAGTGATGAATTGATTATTGAACGCCCGGGCGATCATGCCTCCTTACGAGTGATTGTCGTGGATCGCTGGGATGACATTTATAATTACTCGTTACCGGCAGCGGTCTACCAAACAGGTGCCCGTTGGGATGATATTTATGAACAAGTAACAACGACACCCGTTTTTGCGCCAGACTCATATAGAACTTAGGAATTTCCATGTCCACCTATTTGATTAAACATGCCCATACCCTTGTGACGATGGATGCGGAACGCCGCGAAATCAAAGATGGTGGGCTTTTCATCCGTGATAATGTGATTGAACAAGTTGGCGTTACCTCAGATTTACCTGATACTGCCGATGAAGTTTTGGATCTCAAGAGGCGTCATGTGGTGATGCCCGGCATGGTGAATACACATCATCATTTTTACCAAACCCTGACCCGTGTCATCCCCAGAGCCCAAGATGGTGAACTCTTTGAATGGCTCACCACGCTATACCCTATTTGGGCAAATATGCGAGCCGATCATGTCTATACCAGCGCAAAATTATGCACTGCCGAAATGATGCTCTATGGGTGTACCACTGCCAGTGATCATCTATACATCTTTCCCAACGACAGTACATTAGATGATGAAATTCGCGGTGTGCAAGAAATTGGAATGCGCTTTCATGCGAGCCGAGGTAGTATGAGTGTCGGCGAAAGTGACGGCGGCTTACCCCCCGATAGCGTAGTGGAACCTGAGGATGTCATTTTAAAAGATTCCCAACGCTTGATCGAGCAATATCATGACAATAGTCGCCATAGCATGTTACGGATTGTTGTTGCCCCTTGTTCGCCATTTTCCGTCTCCCATGACTTGATGAGAGAATCAGCAAATCTGGCACGCGCCTATGATGGGGTTCACCTCCATACCCACTTAGCCGAAACCCACCCTGATCTTGAATATAGTATGGAAAAATTTGGTCAAACACCCGGTGAATATGCTGAATCCGTTGGATGGATTGGGCATGATTGCTGGCACGCCCATTGTGTACATTTGAGCCTAGAGGAAATCGCGCTGTTTGGGCGCAGTGGTACCGGTGTAGCTCACTGTCCATCCAGCAATATGCGGCTTTCAAGTGGCATCCCCAAGATCAAAGAAATGATGGCGCATGATGTTTCTGTCGGATTAGGCTTAGATGGTTCTGCGTCTAATGACCATAACAACATGCGGAATGAAGCTCGTATGGCGATGCTCTTAGCACGCGTTCGTGATGAGATGAACCCTGCCGCCATGACAGGCCGCAAAGCACTAGAATTAGCGACTATTGGTGGCGCAAAAGTTTTAGGCCGTGATGATGTTGGGAGCTTAGCCCCCGGTATGTCTGCGGATTTTATCACCTTTAATGTTGATAGACCGTCTTTTGCAGGGGCGTTACATGATGTAGTCGCCGCGATTGTCTTTTGTAATTCTGATCCTGTCGATTATAGTTTCATCAATGGCAAAATGGTCGTTGACCAAGGACGCCTAACAACTGTTGATCTCATGCCGCTGGTTGAACATCATAATAAGCTTTCACTTGGTTTAGTTGATGGTGAGGTATAAACCCTAATGGCAAGAATGGTGGTGCATGGCGGGCAGGTTGTTTTACCTCAACAAGTGATCCAAGCGGATGTCTTAATCGACAATGAAAAAATCGTAGGGATTGTTGCCCCCTATACTGCTCAATGGACAGATGCACAACTGATTGATGCCGAGGGATGTTATGTATTCCCCGGTATTGTGGACGCTCACACCCATATTCAGCTTGATACTGGGATTTTCCAGACGGATGATGATTGGGAAATCGGCACCAAAGTAGCGGCTTATGGTGGTGTGACGACTGTTGTTGATTTTGCGACCCAATTTGAAGGGCAACCCCTACCACAAGCACTAGAGAATCGTCTGACAGAATGCCAACCGGCGATAATAGATTATGCTTTGCATATGATGATCACTGACCTGAATCGTGATCAGGAACAGGCGGAGCGGGATTTAGCTGAATTACGCGATCTAGGGATACCGAGTATCAAATTGTATACCACCTATCGCCCCAATTATTATGCGGATGATGCTACGATTTTGCATACGCTCCGCGCCATGCCCAATGATATGCTCGCATTATTTCACTGTGAAAATGATGATCTGGTTGCGGATGCCATCAAACGACTAGAGGCACAAGGCAATACAGGGTGGCAATTTCACGGTCAAGCCCGCCCCGCCGAAGCTGAAACCGAAGCCGCTTTACGGGTCGCCAATCTGGCGCAAATAGCTGGTCATAAGCCAATTTATATTGTGCATTGTTCGTCTGCGGATACACTCCACGCTTTAGATGAATTACGGGATCGCACAAATGCTAATTGGCTTTACTTTGAAAGTTGTATTCAGTATCTTGTACTAAACGATCATCAGTACAACGGTGAGCATCCTGAACACTTTATCTTACAACCACCACTGCGTAGCGAAACCAGCCGCCAAGCCGAACAAGATGCGTTTCTAGCGGGGCGCTTTGATGTGCTATCCACCGATCATTGTGATTATAGCTTGCGCAAAAAAAATACTGAAAATGACTTTCGTGTGACCGCCGGCGGTTTGCCCGGCCTCGAAACTTTATTGCCATTAACCTATACGCTGATCCATAATGCCGTTGACCAAGGAAAAATTAGTTTGCATTCAGGATTGTTACGCCTTGCGCAGATGTTGGCACAACGCCCTGCTCAGATTTTTGGCATTGCGCCCCAAAAAGGCGCGATCCAGATTGGCGCTGATGCCGATTTGGTTATTTATGATCCATCGCCCCAAGTTACAATCACCCAAGACAGCTTGCATACCATTGGTGGGTATAGCCCTTATGAGGGCATGACGGTACAAGGGTGCGTCAAAACGACCATTGGCCGAGGTGAAATTTTGGTACAAGACGGTGAATTCATGGGAACGGTGGGACGCGGTCAGTTCTTAAAGGGCAAACCCTTCCAACCAGTGGAGCGCTAGCGGTGCAACAACTCATTGATTGGTTACAGGATTTTTTAGACGAAATCCGTTTAAGTTTTTTTGCCGCAATTGGGATGAATACCCTTGAAACCCGTCTAAGGCGACTTCGCTTATTATATTATCGTGACCCCAAGGTCACGACGCAGTACCGCCAAGTGAAGGAAATCTTAAAAGATAACGTCAGCCCACAATATTATGATCTATACCATCAATTGCTTGCCACCGAGCGCACAACGTACCAGATGCTAAAAGATATGCATAAAAATGCAAATGGCAAGGAACTGATGGAACATCTACAAGACCTAAGTGAAAAAGCGGCCACCTTAATAGACCAAGTTCAACACGCCGATTCAGTGTTAGCGCTTTATGCAGATGGAAACCCGAATACAGAACAAGTGACTGAATCCAGAGCGTGGTTGATGGCTCGTGTTCATGAGGTGTTAGAGATTCAATCAAGTATTCCGGCACGGATATTATCATTTCAACAGGTGACCAGTGGACGCGGCGTTGATAAACTAAGCGAACGCTTGGAACGGCTCACCAATCATCTGGATGATATTGCCGAAAGCTATAATGAAATTGATCGGCATCGGTATAAAAACTTAGCTAGTATCTTAGAGGATACTGACAAAACGACTTAGTAACTCCTTTAAAATTGATCAGCAATGCACACCTAGAGGACAAGATTAACCCATGAACTTTTTGAAACGCAAGAAAAAACGCCGTGTTTTAGTGGTTGGTTTGGACTGTGCAGATCCAGCGTTGGTGTTTCATGACTTTGCTGATGACTTACCCAATATTCAACAAATCCGTAACCAAGGTGTTTGGGGAGAGCTAAAATCAACCACGCCTTGTATCACGGTTCCCGCATGGAGTAGTATGCTTTCGAGCCGTGACCCCGGTGAATTGGGTTTTTATGGCTTTCGGAATCGGGCTGATCATAGTTATGACAAAATGAGCATTGCGACCAGTTTGGCCGTGCAAGAAAAACGGGTATGGGATTACCTTACCGATGCAGATAAAAGTTCTGTGATTTTGGGAGTACCACAAACCTACCCCATCAAACCGCTAAAGGGGCATATGGTCAGTAGCTTTTTAACGCCTTCGCTAGAATCACCATTCACCCATCCCCCTGACCTTAAGACCGAAGTTCTGATCCACAGTGATGATCAATATATGTTTGATGTGAAGGGCTTCAGGACGGATAAAAAAGAGTGGTTACTGGGTCAAATTATTGACATGACCGAGCGCCGTTTTTCAGTGTTAGATGATTTCATGACATCCAAAGAATGGGACTTCTTTATGTGGGTAGAAATGGGTGTAGATCGGATTCATCATGGCTTTTGGCGCTATCATGATCCAGACCATCGCTTACACGACCCTAATAATAAATTTGCGAATGCCATTCGTGATTACTATAAACAGATTGATGATCGGTTAGGGCGCATGTTGCAACACGTCGATGAACAAACGGCGATCTTAGTCGTTAGTGATCATGGGGTGTCTCGGATGGATGGCGGGGTGTGTCTCAATGAATGGTTATGGAAAAATGGCTGGCTTGTACTCAAGGAACCGCCGCCTGATGGCAAACTGACGCGCTTTGAAGCGCTCAATGTGGATTGGAGCAAAACCAAAGCCTGGGGTGCTGGTGGGTATTATGGGCGCTTATTCCTCAATATTAAGGGGCGTGAGCCACAAGGGATTATCCCCCCTGAAGCGGTAGAAGAAACGATTCAAGAATTAGAGGCTGCGCTAAACACCATTACAGACGATGACACAGGCGAAATCATCGGCGCAACGTGTTACCGTCCGCATGATCTCTATAAAACCGTGAAGGGCATCGCGCCAGATGTGATTATCTATTTTGGCAATTTACATTATCGGTCTATTGGGAGTGTTGGGCACGGTCAATTTACCACTAGAGAAAACGATACAGGCCCCGATGATGCCAATCACGGGCAATATGGCATGTTTATTTGGTATGACCCAGCTAGTAACAAAACAGGGGAAGTTAATGGGCATCAATTGATGGATGTTGCGCCTACATTACTCAATGCGTTTGATATAAACATTCCTAAAGTGATGCAAGGGCGCGTTATTCGGTGAAAAAACGTGCAGTATGGAGCATGGTCGCTATTTTGTTTTTGGCGACGATCACCCATTTTAACGATATTGAAACCCGTAGCTTATGGGCAGATGAAGGCTGGACACTCCTGCTTGCAGCAGGTGATACCCCTGCCAAAATCGTGCAAACGCTTGCCTATGATCAGCACAGCCCACTTTACTTTTTGGGCATCCACTATTGGATTGATGCAACAGGTAATAGCGAATTTGCCATACGGGCATTTTCGGCGTTCTGGGGTATTCTCAGTGTTGCAGCGATCTATCAGGTCGGACGCTTGAGTTTTGGTGGATCTGTTGGACTGATGGCAGCAGGTTTACTGGCGATTTGGGATTTTTCCATCGATCTGTCTCAAGATGCCCGCCAATACAGCATACTCTTGTTTTTGAGCTTACTCTCAACAGCCTACTTTTTGCGCTACCTAAAAACAGAAACTCGATCTCATGGGATTGGGTGGTTTATTGTCTCGGTACTTGCCCTTTACACCCAATATATGTTTGGTGTGGTGCTGATCCTCCAATTGTTATATGCACTGTTTGTAGTTCGTCCCTTACCACGTTTGATAGATGTTGTGATCCGTTGGGGACTAATTTGCGCCGCGTTTTTGCCTTGGTTCCCTGTATTTATCCGTCAAAATCAGGTGCGTTGGGATGATCCATTATTTTATCAAAGTGGATTACCCAACACAGAAGCCACGTTTATTTTGATGCGCGATGCCCTATTAACCCAACAATTCGGGCTGGTGCTCGGATTATTGATGGTTGGTCTGGTAACGCTACGGTATACGCCACAATTTAACCTTCAATCCCCGCCACCACAAGCAATCTGGTATGGGGTGTGGGCAGTCGGCTATGTGGGGTTGATCGTATTTCTAAACGAACAACGCGAAATTTTACGCCTACGGATTTTTATTTTAGCACTGCCACCGATTTTACTCCTCATAGCGCGAGGATTGTCCAATTTACAACAGGTTCCTCAAGTGTTCTTACTCACCATTTTGATCGGTGTGAATCTCTTAACAGTTGATAGCTACCAAACGAAACCCCCTTGGCGCGAAGTCACTCAACAAGTCACTGAACGTCATCAGCAAAGCGAACCGGTATTAATGGATATTTGGGTGGGGGACTTCCCAACCCGTTATTACATTGAGCAGCAAATGGGGAATGATACACCTTGGCTCTCGATTCGGGAATTCAAACGCGAACAAGGTGATCTGTTTTTGCCAAGCTTGCAAGCCTACTTACAAGCACAAGATGCCTTTTGGCTGATTCGTTGGAATGATGACTTTGATCCATATGATGATCTGTTGGTATCAATGGGGTTTCAGCGCACCGCCTCGCCGTATCAACTGCATGAGGGCAATCGTTTATACGCCCATCGCTATGATCGTTTAACGGATGAAACAATCGCTGTTTTTGGGGAAAGCGTCACACTATTAAAGCAAAATACTCACTTAGAAGGGCAAAGCTTGACTGTATCCTTATGGTGGGTAGCGCAAGAATCTTTACCGGTTGATTATAGTATTTCTGTATTTGTGTATGATGCCGACGACAATCTCATTGCTCAAAACGATGCCCCACCACTAACCCCAACCACAACATGGCAACCAGACCAAATTCAATTTGATCAACATATGCTAACAATTCCGCCAATACCAAATGGAGATTATCAAATTGGGGTACGTGTTTATTGGTATGTTGAGCCGGATAATCCATTAGCTGTGAATGATAGTGATTTTGTTACAATAGGATCGATTTCAATCGAGTAATAGAGGCTTATGATACGTCCAATTTTCGTCATCGTCAGTTTGTTGGTAGCAACATTGGCTTGTTCGCTTTCTCCCCAAGACGATGCTGATCCTGCAACGGTGGTTCCGAGTGTGCAGCCGATTGGTGAAGTGATCGCTGTGACGCCCACTAACCCACCAAGCAACACGGCAACACCCCAACCAACTCAAACCGCCACCAACGTTCCTTGCCAAGTGCAAACTAATTATGGTAGTGTGACGGTGCAACAAGGGGATACCTTGTTTTCGATTGCTCAACGGAATAATACAACGGTAGATGAATTGGTAACCGTCAATTGTCTTGCTAATGCCAATGCAATCCGTGTGGGGCAAACGCTTTATGTGCCGAATTTAAGTAACTCACCGCCGACACAACCGCCAGTCTCTAATACAACAACCAACGATAACCAAACGAATAACGATAATACCAATTCAGGTACAACAGCGTGCAGCAATACGTGGTTTTTTGACTTTCGCTCTGATGTTTCTGAAACCTTATGTCCCGACATTATTTATTCAAGCACCGCATCAGGTCAAGATTTTGAAGGTGGACGCGTTTATTTTTATCAAGCTTCAGGCATTTACACCTCAAACCTGATTTATGTCATCTACAACGATGGCACATGGCAGGTTTTTACGGATACATGGGACTCGAGCCAACCGTTTGACGATCCCAACATCGCCCCACCCTCAGATCGTGAGCAACCTGTGGCGGGAATTGGTAAAGTTTGGCGAGAGCAAGCCAGCGTTCGGGACAAACTCGGTTGGGCATACTCGGATGAAGTGGGCTTCACAGGGCGGCGACAAGCCCCTACCGATTCATCTACCCGACTGTATATTGATCATGGGGTGCGGGGATTAGTTCTGCAATTAGATAGTGGTACCAATACATGGAATGTGGCTGGTGGTTACTAACGCGCTTAGTTTTGATCTCGAAGAATGGTATCATCCTGAAGCTATCCGTCAGAGTGGGTTACAAGTCACTCGGACAGCACGAGTGGAACCTGTAACTGAAAACATCTTATCATTGTTAAGCCGCTATAATGTGAAGGCTACATTTTTTACCGTTGGTGAAGTTGCCGCAGAACATCCACATCTGGTCGAAAAAATCTTCGCTGATGGGCATGAACTTGCGTTTCATGGTTGGACACATGATCCACTGTGGGCAATGACACCTGAAACTTTCACTCGTGAAGTCGAACAATTTCTACAATGGCGCGATCAAAACTTTTCAGGGGTAGACATATTAGGGTTCCGAGCGCCAACATTTTCTCTTGATCCTAAAACCGCATGGAGCATCCAAATTTTACGGGAACATGGTTTTACCTATGACTCAAGTATTTTTCCTGCCAGCACCCCTTTATATGGGGTTCCTGATGCCTCTTTAGCACCATACACCATCCATGAATCGAATGTGTCACAACCAAGTGATACTGCGTTTTTAGAAATCCCGATGTCAGTTTTTTCAGTAGGTAGTTTGAGGGTAGGCTTTACCGGTGGATTGTATTTACGAGCGTTGCCATACCGTGTTGTTAAACAGTTTTTTCAGCGCACCAATACCCAAGGACGTTCAGCAGTGGTTTACATCCACCCTTGGGAAACTGATGCCAGTACACCGCGTGTGGCGTTGTCTCGATGGGGAAAATTTGTGTTATATACGGGACTCCCAATGACCAATAAATTAGAAAAGCTGTTACAAGATTTTTCGTTTGACACCATGCAAGCCGTCTTTTTGAATCAAGATTGATATTGATATGAACAATGTGCGATTCTTATGGCGGGCAATCCAAGAGGGTATCCAAGGGCGGTTGGCTTGGTTGCGGGTGACACGCCGCCTACATCCTGACACACAAGTGAGTTGGTTTGCCCGCGTTCGTGGCAAAAATATTTCGATTGGGCGCGGAACTCAAATTGAAGCAGGGGCATTTTTGGACGCCGCCATGAAAAATGCTGCACAAGAATCGATCACCATTGGGCGCAATTGCATCATCAAACAAGGCGTGATGCTACAAAGCTGGCAAGGATCGATCTCGATTGGAGAACATTCTTCAATTAATGCTTATGGTGTGATGCAAGGTACGGGTGGGATCACGATTGGTAAAGATGTTCGGATCGGGGCGCATGTGGTGATCATTGCCTCACAACATGTTTATGAGGATGCGTCTCAACCGATTGCAAGCCAAGGCTGGACAGCGAAGGGGATCACGATTGAAGATGATGTTTGGATCGGCGCAAATGTCATGATTATGGATGGTGTGACTATTGGTCAGGGGTCTGTGATTGCGGCGGGTGCGGTGGTCAATGCAGATGTTGAACCCTTTACAGTGGCGGGTGGTGTTCCTGCTAAATTCATCAAAAAACGAGGCTCGACCTCCGAATAACAATATTGCCTCTATTTTGTATAATAGTCGAACAGGTGTTTTAACTGGAGTGTAACAGATGGATGATCGCATGGTGAGTGGCAAAAAACGTCCCGAAGATCGGGTAGATGTTGCGCTACGCCCTAAAACCTTGGAGGACTACACAGGGCAAGAACACGTTGTTAAGAATGTTGAGATTTTGATCGAAGCCGCCAAAGGACGGGGCGAACCTTTGGATCACACCCTGTTTTATGGCCCCCCAGGATTGGGTAAAACCACATTAGCCCATGTGTTAGCCAACGAAATGGGTGTTAATGTCAAAGTCACGGCAGGGCCGTCTATTGAACGTGCCGGTGACTTAGCCGCAATCCTGACACATCAACGGAAAGGTGATATTTTATTTATTGACGAAATTCACCGTCTAGGTAAAGCGGTTGAAGAAGTTCTATACCCCGCGATGGAAGATTTTGCACTTGATATTGTGATTGGCAAAGGCCCTGCGGCGAAAAATGTGCGGTTGAATTTGCCACGATTTACCGTTGTCGGGGCAACCACCCGCTTAGCGCTACTCACTGCACCATTACGCGCACGGTTTGGAGCAACCTATCGTATGGATTTTTACAGCATCGAAGCCATGACCACCATCGTTAAACGGGCGGCTGCAAAACTCAATGTTCCGATTGAAGATGATGGGGCATTGGTGATTGCCCAACGCGCACGAGGAACCCCTCGTGTTGGATTGCGGTTGCTCAAGCGATGCCGAGACTATGCCCAAGTACGCGGTACAGGCGTGATCACGGCGGATTCATCAGCCAAATTCTTGAGCGAAATGATGGAGATTGATGAACTCGGCTTGGATCAAACCGATCGCCGCGTGTTGCAAACCATTATTGAAAAATTTGAGGGTGGCCCCGTCGGGTTAGATACTATTGCCGCCAGCATCAGCGAAGAATCTGACACAATTATGGATGTCAATGAACCGTTTTTGATCCAACAGGGTATGTTAGACCGTCAACCGCGTGGACGGGTGGCAACCCGTGTTGCTTACAAACATTTGGGGTATGATTATGACAAACCACATCAGGATACCTTGTTATGATCGAGTTTGAATCCTTTGGGCGATTGCTGCTTGGGTTGGGGGCATTGATGATCATTTTAGGGGGCGTGGTTTTGCTGATGAGTCGCCTATCACTTGATTGGAATAGTATTCCCGGTAACATCAATATTCAGGGTGAAAATTTTGCGTGTTTTGCGCCATTGGGGTTTTCTTGTTTGATTAGCATTGTTGGAACCGTTGTTTTAAATCTATTGTTATGGTTAGCAAATCGATGAAATTATCAGACTTTGATTATCACTTACCACCCGAACGGATCGCGCAAACACCTGTTGAGCCGCGTGATAGTTCCCGTTTAATGATTGTGGATCGGGCTACGGGGAATATTTCTCATCATATTTATCGCGATGTGATCAACTTTCTCAATGCGGGTGATGTACTCGTTTTGAATCAGACCCGTGTGATCCCTGCTCGGTTGCAGGCGATTAAAACTGAAACGGGGGGTAAAGCGGAAATTTTGTTACTCCGCCAATTGGATGATTTGCGCTGGCGGGCGATTGTTGGCGGTAATAAATTGGTTGAAGGAGTTCGGCTCACCGTTCAACGCGGTGACCATTCCCTAAATGCTAAAATTGAATCTGTTGAAGAAGAAGCGCAACGAGTCATTAAGTTTGAACGTCCTTTAAATGATCTTTTAGAAGCATTGGGCGAAACCCCATTGCCGCCGTATATCACGGAACCCTTAGACGATAGTGAACGCTATCAAACCGTGTATAGTCGGGTTGATGGGTCAGCAGCGGCACCGACAGCAGGCTTACATCTCACAGCAGATTTGTTAATCGCGCTTCAGCAAAAAGGGGTTGAACTCGCCTATTGCACACTCCATATCGGGTTAGATACCTTTGCACCTGTCAAAGTAGACAACATTCACGATCACCAAATTCATCGTGAGCGGGCTATTCTCACGGCTCGTGATGCTGAAATCATCAATAAAGCAAAACTTGCAGGGGGACGGATTGTTACGGTTGGAACCACCAGCACCCGTACCATTGAAACAGCCGCCTTGCGCTCTTTAGCGTTTGGCACAGAAGCAAATGTTGCAGATAGTATTGCTGATACACTTAAAAACTTGCCGTCTGGGGTGTGTGCATGGCGTCCTGTGATGGCGATTGATGAAGAAACCAATCTTTACATCACACCGGGGTACCAATACCGAGGTGCTGATGTGATGTTAACCAATTTTCATTTACCAAAGTCAACATTACTCATGATGATTAGCGCATTTGCGAATCGTGACTTAATCTTAAAAGCCTATCAAATTGCCGTTGAAGAAAACTATCGCTTTTATTCCTTGGGCGATGCGATGATGATTGTATAAGGATTCATCAATGACAAATTCCAATAAAAACATCATACAAGATAACTTCGGAAAAGCTGCTGCGAATTATGCTAGTGCAGCGATTCATTCCTTAGGCGAAGATTTGCAATGGATGGTCGAGGTCGCCGATTTAAAAGGTACTGAACATGTGCTGGATGTTGGCACAGGAGCGGGTCATGCTGCATTTGCAATGGCTCCATATGTTGCCACAGTAGAAGGCATCGACATCACCCCTCAAATGTTGCAACAATCTGAAGCGGGGGCACTGGAACGCAAGTTAGATAATGTTAAATTCTCACTTGGCGATGTAGAATCCATCCCCCGTGATGATGCTACCTATGATATTGTGGTGTCTCGTTGGTGTGCCCATCACTATCAATCGGTGCAAAAAGCGGTTGCTGAGATCGCACGCGTCCTTAAACCCAATGGGCAATTCATTTTGATTGATTCTTGTGTGCCACCTCAAGCACGAGTGGATACCATCATCAACACACTTGAGTTTTTGCGGGATGTAGGCCATGTTCGTAATTATCAAATTCAGGAATGGTTGGCCTTTACTGAATCCGTTGGGTTACATGGTGAAGTGCTTAATGAATGGGCATTGCGGCTGGATGGTGAAAATTGGGTACAGCGTATTCATACACCAACGATACATGTACAAGCAATACAAGCATTGCTGTCATCTTTGGATGCTGAAACCCGCCAAACATTGTCTGTAACCGATGGTGAAAATTGGGGCTTTAACTTGCCCGCGTTTATGATGCGAGCAATAAAACGGTAAGCCTATGGAACAATGGTTGCAACGTCTGTTGGCGTTTTTAAAAGCAGGGGAAAAAGATACCCTGATTAAGCAACTAGCCAGTCGAGAAAATACCGTTGCACGTGATGCCGCCCACCGCCTACAAAAATATGGGTGGCTATCAGATGGTTCACTGGAATATGCAAACTTGCGTTTTGCAGACTTGCACTTCGCTGATTTAAACCATGCAATGCTCCGCCATGCAGATTTACGCCATGCGAATCTATGGGACTGTAATCTACAGTGGGCAAATCTTGAGGGGGCGCAACTGATCCAATGTGATCTTGAACAAGCTAACCTGAGATTCGCCGATTTACGAGGAGCGCGATTATGGGGTGCCCAATTACACAATGCGATTTTACCCAATGGCAAACGGTGGACACCTGAAACCGATATGCGCTTTTTCACCAACCCCGCATCCAATTACTATGGTGAACCGCCTGCCTTTGGGCGTAGCACCACATGGCATTATCCTAAAAAAGATAAACCCAACCCCTAAAACTAAACACCACAGACCGCAGCCTGTGATGCCACACAATTTAATATTGTGATTGAAAATATAGAATTTATTCTGATTCTTCAGTGGCGTCTGCTTCAGGAGCCGCTTCTTCTGCGCCCCCAGCACCACCACCAAGTTCAACATCTTCCAGCACCAGCGCATTAAAGACACCTACAGCTTCATAAGTTTTATCTTCTTGCACTTGGTCGCGCCCAATAACATCAAAGCTACCGCTGATGGTATTGCCATCAACACTATCAATGGTGATTACACCTTCTTCAACCACAACAATACTCGTTGCTTTAATGGTTGCTGTGTAACAACTTTGAGCGGTTATTTCAGTATAAGGTGTAACAGGATATGTACCGGGAGCAACATCCACAGGAATATAAATAACAGCGCCTGTGCCACCTACCCCAACAAACCGATCAACGAGGTTGATTTCGATAGCGCCATCACCATTCGCGCTCGCGCCATAGCGTGTACTGTTGTCTACAGCACTGTTAGCGGCAACTGCGCCTTCAATTTGAATCGTGAACGCACCAGCATCCGCTGCTAAGTCAGTGGATACAGCCTCGGCTTCACCCTCAACACAAGCGGTCGTTTGCGCGGCGCTCGTATTTTGGCTGGTTTCGCTACTGCTATCCGTATCAGAACTACCTGAATCACCGCTATCCTCATCAGAGGAACCACAAGCAGCAAGGATGCCAGCTAACAGTAGCAACAAGATTGTTAATGTTAGTTTTTTCATTGTTTTATACTCCAAACATAAGCGGCGTTATAATACCCCGAACGTTGGTATTAAAGCAACTTATGAGCGCGGCGCTAATGAGATCCCAAACTGAGCGAAGAAATCTTCAACATTTTGCCACAACTTTTGATAGTTTCTCGGTAACCATGTCACTATCGTGATGATGGTCGCAATCAATCCTAAAAACAGGAGCCATGAGAAAAATGTTGAAGAATCCCATGTGATGATGCCCAGAATAGAAGCAACTACGACCGCAATAGAATATGATGCCGCCCAAGGATAGTCCATCGCCCATCGCAAAACCTGTTTGTCTTTGGAGTTTTGCGCCAATACTTGGGCAATTGCAGGGGATTCACCCGTAAGGGGTTGCATTCTCTCAGCGATGTTTGGATTTGAGCGTATGATAGGGTCATAGACAAATTGTCGAATCCACCGCCGGATTTGTACCCATAGCAAATTAATTTGCCCAACTACCCCTTGTGGGATCAGTAGCACAATCAGAATAAAAACAATGCCCAGAATCAGACGCCAAATTTCCACTGTGTCAACCGTTGTTTGGATATGAAACAGCATAAAGTTCAAATCGATTTCTAGTGCCTCTTTGCGGAATACCTCTTCCCCAAAGTGCAAAACGGCTGCCCCAACAACAGGCCCCGGATTGGTTCCCGTGCCGCCAATGATCGTCATGAATAGAGGGTCAATGGTACGATTCACCGCTAGGGCTGTGGGTTCCGCTTGGCGGTTAAATAGGGCTTGTAAGACACCAGCAAGCGCTGCAAAGGTACTGCCCACCGCCAAGATCAATGTTTTATATAGATAGGTGTTATACCCCATTGTGAGGGCGCGTTCTTCGTTATCACGGATAGCCAAAATGACTTTTCCAGTCGGTGAGTTGATCAACCGCCGAATTGCAAAAAAGGTTAATATTGCAAAAAACCCACAAATATAATAAAACCCTAGCCGATTTGAGATGGGGTTTAGCCAATGGTCGCTTGCAATGTCCATGGCGATGCCATCATCCCCATTGGTAAGGAACTTAAAGAGATTCACCCGCACAAAGTCAAAAAAGATTTGTGCCATGGCTAGGGAAAACATCGCAAAATAAACCCCTTTGATGCGGATTACCGCCAACGCCATCAGCAATCCAAAGAATAGGCCAACGGCCACCCCCACCATCATAGAAACTTCAATTGAGTAAGCATAGTGTGTTGTCAGAATGACAAGCACATAAACACCCATCCCAAAAAAGAGGGCATGTCCAAAGTTCAAAATCCCGCCATAGCCAAAAATGAGGTTATAACTCATTGCTAAAATAGCAAGAATATAAAACTGAGCGACAATTCCCATCCAAAAAACGGGTTGATTACCACCAATCCGACGGGGAGAAAGTTCTTGATCAAAGTAGTCGCGTAACCAATAGGGCAATTGCCAAACAATGACAATCAGCAGGATATAAAACCAATTATCCATGATTGTTTGGAGCAGTGGGTGCCGCCGTTGTAGTCTATTATCTATCATTGTTGTTTCCCCTCCTTAGTGTGCCCGACCGAATAATCCAGTGGGTTTGACGTACAACACCACCAACAAGATCATCAAAACAGCAACAGGGCCAAGCGCATCTGAGTTAAACTCTACAAAGGCAAAATGAGATGCCACGGCTCCCACAATCCCTAATACAATTGCAGCCACCGCCGTGCCAGAATAACTCCCCAACCCGCCAACAATAATCACGGCAATAGCTTGTAGTAAAAACACATCACCAATGGTGGGGGTTGGATTCAAAAACCCACTCGAAACCGCCCCACCTAAAGAGGCAATCGCCGACCCCAATGCAAATACAATAGTAAAAATCAGTCGCACATTGATCCCCAATGCTTCAACCATATCACTATCTTGCACCCCCGCGCGTATGATGATTCCGACACGAGTATTTTGCAGAAGATATTGCACCCCAAGCATCATTAAAAGTCCAATCACAATCATGAAAATCCAATAGGCTTGGATGCGTGTCCCCTCAATAACACCTGTAAAAATACTATCCGTATCATTGGCTAGTTTGAGGTCTAACCCCGCAATTCCTTCTGTGCCATATTGAGAGATAACTAATTCAGCAAGGGCTAACCCAACACCAAAAGTCAGCACCATCTGAAACAATGGACGGGAATATGTTGGGCGGATTAAAAAGCGCTCGATAATAAATCCGAGAAATGCGCCAATAAAAGTGGCAACTAGCAAAGCAATAATATAAGGGGGTATCAGTTCAAGGCTTGAGGTTGCATTTTCGGGACGTAGGGCGCCAAAAACTTCAACCGCAGCATAAGCCCCTATCATGAATAATGCTCCTTGGGCAAAATTCAAGACATCCATTAACCCGAAGATGATGCTAAGCCCCGCCGCAACCAAAAATATTAACATACCCTCATACATGCCACCTGCTACTACCACTGCAAAACGGCTTGGTTCAGTGTTCACAGCCAGAATAATTAGGGAGAGCCACATCATCGCAAAAGCCCCCATCCCCCACGCAACATTGCGTTCCAGATGAAAACCTGCCTCTTTGTGCCGCACGTCATCAGTATGAGTATCTACCAACCCAATTGCTTTTTCTGGGGTTAGTGCCCACAGTGCCGCTAAGCCGGGGATCCCAAACCCAACGAGCGCTGCCCCAAACCCACTAAATGCACCCGCCATTGCATCACGCCGCAAGCTTGTGAATCGCCATGACATCACTAAGCCACCAACCACTGTGAGAACGCCGTAATACATTAAAATAAGCGTTAGTGTTTCGCTAGACATCTTGTTTCCTTTCTCACGCGGCACCTAAATAGCGATGGATCATGTCTTGATCCGACGCCAGATCCGCCATTTTGCCATTGGCTACGGCATGACCTTCTTCGATAATCACGAAATCTTCAGCCAATTGGCTAGCCATACGAAAGTTTTGTTCCACTAAAACCACGGTTGTATGTTGCGATAGCTCCTGAATTGCGCGCATCATCGCTTCAATAATGACTGGCGCTAACCCTTCACTGGGTTCGTCAATCAGTAACAATCGGTTTTCAGGAACCAATGCCCGCGCCACAGACAGCATTTGCTGTTGACCACCCGACAAGCTCCCCCCACTCATACGATAAAGCCGTTTGAGATCCGGAAATAAGTCAAAAATAAATTCAGCACGGTTGGCAAAATCGCCATTCTGTCGTTCAGCAATTTGCAAATTTTCTTCAACGGTCAGGTCGCTAAAAATAGCACGATGTTCTGGCACAAATCCAATGCCTAATTTGGCAACGCGAAATGGACGCAATTTACTAATATTACGATCTTCAAAGATCACACTTCCATCACGGATGGGTGTTAAACCAATAATACTTTTGAGGGTTGTTGTTTTACCGGCACCATTACGCCCCAAAATAGCTAAAATACTATCTTTACGAACCGAAAAATCTACACCCTCAAGGATGTGAAATTGCCCAATGTAAGTATGAATGTTATTGACTTGTAAAATGGGTTCAGTCATTGTGTTTCTCCAACTCTGTGGTCATCACATCATCATATAATTCACCGAGGTAAGCACTTTGTACCGTTTGGTTTTGGGAAATTTCTTGTGGTGTGCCTTCTGCTAATACCGCGCCTTGATGCATTACTGTAATCCGATCTGAAACACTCATCACAACGCTCATATTGTGTTCAACCAACATAATAGTGCGGTTCCCCTGCTGGCGGATTTCGTCAATAGTGTCTAATAATTCAGGAACTTGTTCCGTTGCCATACCTGCAGTTGGTTCATCCAGTAATAACAATTCAGGATCAGCAGCGATAATCATAGCAAGCTCAAGTTTCCGTTTTTCACCATGTGCCAAGGCGCTAGCGAACATGCGCTCTTTTCCGACGAGTCCCACCATATCAATGGCTTCTAGGGCGCGCATCTCATAACTAGTAAACCGTCCGACATGGGAAAAAATCACCATCGCACCGCCATCAGCCGCTTGAACCGACAATCTGACATTTTCAAAAACTGTTAAGTTAGGAAAAATATTGGTTATCTGAAAAGATCGACCAATCCCCAAATGTGCGCGGCGGTTTAGCGGAACTGATGTTATATCTTTACCTTTGTACAACAACTTGCCGCTTGTTGGTTTAAGATTCCCGCTCAGTAGATTAAAAAAAGTTGTTTTGCCTGCACCATTAGGGCCAATAATGCTATGAAGGTGTCCTTGTTCGACCGTAATTGACACATCCCGCACAGCAACAAGCCCACCGAAGGCTTTTCGTAAGACCTGTGCTTCTAAAATATTCATCATCTATACCTTATTAACTATTAAAAAAAAGGGCAGAGCCTAAGCTCTACCCCTATGATTTTTTAGATGATCGAAATGATCGTGACTTTATTCAGGACATTCCACATCATCGCTAGAGCGTCCGGGGGCAAAACACGGTGGTGCTGTGTCTTCAGCGGAAACTTCTTCTAGCAATTCGTAATATTCAAAGGTTTCAGATTCAGCATCAACCATTTCCACGATGTACATGGGAACAAGCGCTTGGTGATCTTCTGGGCGAATAAAATAGGTGCCTTTGGGACCTTCAAATTCCAAGCCTTCTAATGCAGGAATCATGTTTTCAGGGAAGGTGTCACCTTCAGTAGTTTCAAGGGCTGCAACCAACGCCTGTGCCGTAGCGAATGCACATTCGGTAAAGAGGTCTGGTTCTTCGCCAAAGCGTTCTTGATGATTTTCAACCAACCAGTCATTTACCTCGGTGTCTGGCAATGTGTAGTGATAGATCACAAACCCTTGGTCGCCATTTTGATTGGTTTGGAGCAATACTTGAATATCATTGGAGTTGAAAGCGGTCAGCATACCCATTTCATCCTTAACACCCAAGTCACTCATTTGGTTAAAGAGCGTTGCGCCACTGGCACCTGCCCATGTAACTACAACAAAGTCTGCGCCACTTTCGATGACTTCGGTAATCGCGGGGGTGAAGTCTGTAGTGTCAGCTGCAACCAAAATGGTGTCACGAGCGGGGGTAGCACCCAATGCTTGCAAGCCAAAGTCAAATGCAGCAGCAGAGCCAGTACCAAATGCACTGTCAGGAGCTAATTGGACATAATTTTCGCCATAAGCATTGATTCCAAATTGAGCAGCAGCATACGCATCGTGGAAGCTGTTACGGCAGACACGGAAGGTGTTTTCGTTGAAGTTTTCACCAGTAATTTGTGGAGCGGCAGATGGACCCGCCATCAAGATGACATCATATTCTTCAGCGCTGGCTTGCAAGTTAAGGGTAACTGTTGAGCTAACCGTACCCACCAATACTTCCACGCCTTCGCTTTCAATCAATTCACGAGCGTCAGCTAATGCTGTGTCAATATCACCACCATTGTCACGGACAACAATTTCGATGGGGCGACCAGCAACTTCATTGGTGCCACCAGTAGCATATTCAATACCTAGTTCAAAACCTTGAGTTTGTTCAAAACCATAAATTGCGAGTGCGCCACTGTGGTCAGTTAACACACCAATTTTGAGGGCATCATCATCTTGGGCGTTAGAATACCCAACAGCAGATAATGCAACGAATACGAGGGCTACAATGAGCAGTACACGCATCTTTTTCATATTTAGTTTGCTCCTGATTTTTAACGTGTTAATAAATATTTTTGGGCAGAAAACCTACCCTACAAAACGTAATTATGCCGTTTTTTTGGCCATCTGACAAGTTTTTTATGCAAGTTGCTACACATCTACCCATTTACAATTGTGCGCTTAGCTAAACTTGAAAATTTTAACCAAAATCCTTTTTGAGTTCTCGTTTTAAAATCTTGCCGGCGGCTGAAATAGGCAACGACTCCACCACACGAACATGCTTTGGAACTTTATATTTTGCTAAGTGATTTTTGAGGTACGTTAGCAACTCGGCCTCTGATACTTCAGCAGTTACCACAACAAACACTGCGCCTACTTCTCCCCATTGTTCATCCGGTACCCCGATCACCGCACATTGTTGGATCATTGGATGCTTGTATAAAACTTGCTCGATCTCTGTTGGGTAAATATTCTCGCCACCACTGATGAACATATCTTTTTTACGATCTACAATATAAAAATAAAAATCTTCATCATGTTTTGCTAAGTCTCCTGTGTGGAACCATCCTTCTGCATCCACAGCTTCTGCACTTGCATCAGGATTATTAAAATAACCCGAACTCATAGAGGGTCCACGTAGTACCAACTCTCCGACAGTATCAGGGGGCACCGGTAGGTTATCATCATCGACGATTCGCGCATCCACGAAAAAGTTAGGGCGTCCGATACTCCCTGCTTTTCGTGTTGCATCTTCAGGTGCAAGGGCAAAAACACCGGGGCCAAATTCGGACATGCCGAAGCCTTGTTTAAACTTTACCCCTTTTTGATCTCGAAATTGTTTTACCAATGGCACGGGTAACGGTGCGCCACCACTTGTGCAAAATCGTAAGCTACTTAAATCTGCTTGTTGCCAATTTGGAGCTTGGGTCAGCATCTGGTATACCGTAGGGACGCCTGCAAACACTGTCACATTATAGCTTTGTATCAAATTTAGCACTTGTTGTGCATCAAATTGTTTTGTGAGGAGCACCGTGCCCCCTAAAAGCAATAACGGTGTGGTGTACACCAATAATCCACCTGTATGAAACATGGGGAATACATTGATCGTAACGTCACCATGTGTTAGATCATGAATGATGGTATTGAGGGTGTTCCATGCAATCATACGATGGCTAACTTGCGCACCCTTCGGGAGCCCTGTTGTGCCACCTGTGAAGATAAGACATGCAATGTCTTCTTCGGTGAGTGTTTCTTCGGTGGTGGTTTTGGATTCGGTTGTTTTTAAAATGCCATCCAACAATAAACTGTCATTGAGGCCATCACCATCAATATGCAGATAGTGTGTGATGCTTTCAGTATGATTGCTAATTTTGGTAATCGTGTCCAAAAAAGTATTAGAATAGATCATCACTTGTGGGGTGGTGTCTGTAACAATTTGTGCGAGTTCTCGCCAATGTAAGCGCCAATTAAGACAGGTCAAAACCGCGCCCAACTTCCCACAAGCGAAAAAAGCATCTAAAAATTCAACACCATTTTCAGCAAGAATGGCAACCCTATCCCCTTTTTTGACATGGGCTGTTTCGCGGAGCCATGTTGCCAAACAGTTTGCCCGATCATTTAATTCTGTATAAGTGAAATGCCGATGCGGGCTATGCCCCGCATCGACGACCGCTAACGCATCGGGTGTATAGAGCGCACGGCGGCCAAGGTAATCCCCTATAAACACAACTAAGCTCCGAGGTGTTTATGGAATACAGCATTAAAGTCCTCAAGCTTTTCAAGGTAAGGCGTGTGACCTGCATCGGCCAAAACAACCTCCTCATATGCCCCGCCAGATGCTTTATATTGTTCCATCACAGCGCGGGTTTGGGTAACCATCGGCTGTGGGGGGAAAACATCTTCTCCCGGCCAACCAGGCACAAAACCCGCTTGCCCTAATGTGCCAAGTTCAAAAAATGACGCATCACTCACAATTTGGTCACTATCCCCACGCACCCACAAAACAGCGGGTTTAGTTTCAAGACTGTACAAGGTTGAAACATCACTACGATACAATGGTGCTAAGGCATTATTCGGTCCTAGTTTTCCCGGTGCAACATTAGGCCAGTTATCAGAAGGGGTTGAATCCCCCGGCCACGCATCATCCCCAGTGTGGATAGACAGCATCGCAGAAAGTAGTTCTTCTTCTCGATCGGATGTAAATGGTGGTTTGAAATAGAAATTGTTCATAATTGTGCGCGGTGACTGTTGATGATCGGTGGTGCGGTCACCATCTTTGACCAAATTCACAAAGTCAGGCCCTACGATCCCGCCACCGGCTCCTGCACTGTCAGGATAGCAGAATTCGCCATCTTCGCCCTTACAACCACCAAATCCATAGGGTGATCCGGGGGCGACCTGTGTCACGCTCAAAATACGGTCGGAATAATCCATCATAAATTGCCATAACACCGAGCCCCCAAGTGAATGCCCCACAACATGCGCTTTTTCGATATTGAGGGTATCCATCAACGCAGCAATATCATCTGAGAGATCACTAACGCCGCGAGTCGCATCAATCTTTTTCTGAGGATCCGCACCACCATATCCGCGATTATCAGGGGCAATTCCACGATAGCCATCAGGCAAAGTCACCATCACTGCTTCCCAGAATGTGGCATTTGAGACATTACCATGTACAAAAATGACAGGAGTACCCGCATCATCCCCGCTCAACAACACGCGGGTTTTGAGTCGGGCGGATTCGATTGTTTTGGCAGTGACGCCTTCCATTGTTGGAATATCCATCTGTAAAAAATCCTTTTTAACTTAATTGGTTATAAATTGTTTTCTAAGTTCACGCTTAAGCACCTTACCAGATGCATTACGAGGAAGTTCCTCGATGTAAGCTAGTGATTTCGGCACTTTATACTTGGCTAGATTCTGTGTGCAATGAGCGACTAATGACGCTAAGTCGAGTTCGTGGTCGGGTTTTAGAACAAGGATTGCCTTACCAACCTCTCCCCACTTTTCATCTGGCACACCAATGACGGCGACATCAGCTACAGCCTCAAGTTGAAAAATGACTTGTTCGACTTCAGCAGGGTAGACATTTTCGCCACCACTAATGTACATATCTTTATACCGATCAACGATATAAATACACCCATCTTCATCAATGGTTCCAGCATCGCCAGAGTGCAACCATCGGATGCCATGTTTATCAGTCGTGAAGCTGTCTTGGTTCGCATCTTCACGTCGCCAATAGGCGGGGGTAACATTTGCGCCTGCAATGACGACTTCCCCAACTTCATTAACATCAACATCACTAAAGTCAGGCCGCACAATACGTACCCGTGTATGGAGCATCGGTTTACCAACTGAGGTTGGTTTATTCATCACATGACGTTTCGCAATCAAAAATACCGTAGGGCTGGTTTCCGTCATGCCAAATCCGAGTTGGATAATTGCGCCCCGTTTGGCATACGTTTCTAACACAGGCACATGCAATGGTGCGCCGCCACACCCCCATGATTCAATACGGCTTAAATCGGTCGATTCAAAGTTTTTATGTTGTGCCATAAATTGATAAATAGCTGGCACACCAAAAAAGTGGGTCATCCCAACAGACTTATCTGCGATCATATCAAGGGTATGCGCCGGATCAAATTCGCGCCCAATGATGTTTTTTCCACCCCAATGGATAATAGGATTGGCATAAAGATTTAAGCCGGCTGTATGAAACGTGGGTAACACAACGTAATGCACACTATTTTGATTCAGCCCTGAGGGGATGCTAATGTTGATCGCATTCCAATAGGTCATGCCATGTGTGATTAAAACACCTTTGGGGCGTCCTGTAGTGCCAGATGTATACATGATGGTCATTGGGTCATCATGTTGCATATCAGGAGCCATAACCGCTAAACGATTGATTTGCCCTATCACAGTATCAAAGTCAGGGGTTTCGTCAGGCGTAAAACCCTTGATCGCTAACCGCAATTTATAACTTAATGAATCAACACCATCTATTAAGGTTGGTACATGGTCTGCGAACTCGGGATCATAAATTAGACCTTTGACTTCAGCATCATTCAGAATAAATAAAATTTCGGGGATTGCTAATCGCCAATTGATGGGGAGCATCATGGCTCCGATTTTGGTGCACGCATATTGAAAAACATAATAGTCCACTGAGTTCTTTGCTAAGATGGCGACCCGATCACCTTTCTGGATTGCCCATTCATCTTGCATGTATGCACCCAGCTTGCTAGCTCGCTCATTAAATTGAGCATATGTCAATTCTGTGGCATTAAATTCATCGACCATCGCAACTTTATCAGGGGTACGGTCAGCATGAAACGCTAACCAATCTGAGGCTAAAAGCATGATTACTCTCCTGAACCCCATTTCACCGCGATAGAACTCCATGTATAGCCTGTTCCTGCCCCTGTGAGCAGCAACACATCACCATCATGGATTTTGCCTTGTTGCAAGCCAAGCTCTATCGCTAAAACTTGATCGACACTTTGAACATGACCGTAATCTTCTAAGTAGACAGATTGTTGCGCTGTTAATCCAATGGATTCCAAAATTTGCATGTAAAAAGACTTTTTCATGTGTGTGATGCCAAGAAAGTTAACATCGGTAAAGTCAAGTTCTGTTTTTGCAAGTGCCTCGCGCATGACACGCACAAAGTTAGTTAGTGATGAGCCACCCAAACGCTCTGCCATATATTTGTTATCCGTGACATCTAACCGCCCAATGACTTCCCCTGTAGCAGCCGCTTCACCTGCTGGAACCGCATCTTGAGTTAAGATCACAGTTTCTGATAGGCTACCATCTGTTAAAGCAGACGCCCCTAAAATGATGTTTTTGTCGGCCTCTCGCTTCAAGATCATCGCACCACCACCCGCACCAAAGTTAAACATAAATCGAGAGCGTTGATTTTCGAGGTTTATGAGGTCATTTTCGCGGCTACCTGCTGCCAATAATACATATTCTAATGACGGATCGCTTTGCATCATGCTTTTCGCGATATTCATTGCGATGGGAGCGCCTGCGCACAGGGCATACATTTCAAAAGCATAGGCATTGGTGGCTCCGATATTTTGCTGAATCTTAGCCGCAGCATTCCAAACAACATGATCTTTATACTCACTGCCATGAGAGATAACCATGTTAATCTGCTCGGGGCGAATGCCTGCCATATCAAGTGCTTTTTGGGCAGCCTCGGAGGCCATAAAGGTAACGCTATCTTCATCACCAGCGACATGCCGCTGCCGAATCCCCATTTTTTCTTGCAAGATATTTTCTGGGATCTGGGTAATATCAACTAAATCGGCAGCGCGTTCTATCTTAGATGGAAAGTAAGTTCCCATCCCAACAATGCCAATAGGAGTACTCATTATTTTAACCTTAGCTCGTGGTTTAAAATGTTTAATTAATTTAATTGTACTCAGTGTACAGCATATTGCTACAAAATTAAGTGTTTTTTATCGTGCATAGATCACAAAACGCGAGACTGCTGCCTCGCGTTTATGGAGTTTATAGGTTGTTTTAGGCTTTTGGTGTTAAATATCCAAATTGCGTACACTCTTGGCGTGGCTTTGGATAAATTTACGCCGAGGTGGTACAGCACTTCCCATCAACATATCAAACGTACGATCTGCTTCAGACGCATCTTCGATTTGGACGCGAAGCAATTGGCGAATTTCAGGATCCATCGTGGTTTCCCATAATTGTTCAGGGTTCATTTCTCCCAAACCCTTATATCGTTGAACATGGACTTTGCTGGGATCTTTGAATTCTTTTAACCCACGCGCCAGAACATCAGCATCATTTTCACCAGCTTGACCGTAGTAGTATTCGATCTTTTTGCCTTGTCGCAATTGATAGATCGGTGGTTGCGCGATATAAAGATACCCATCTGTAATCAAGGGGGTCATGTAACGGAAGAAAAACGTTAACAAGAGCGTGCGAATATGGGCACCATCAACATCCGCGTCTGTCATGATGATGACACGATGATAGCGTAATTTCTCAACATTAAAGTCTTCACCAATACCTACCCCTAAAGCAGAAATCAGTGATCGAACTTCATTATTGTCCAGAATTTTATTGAGCCGTGCACGCTCAGTGTTTAGGATTTTGCCACGCAATGGCAAAATGGCTTGGAAGTGACGATCCCGCCCTTGTTTGGCTGAGCCACCAGCACTATCGCCCTCCACAATGTAGAGTTCGCTTTCTTCTGCATTGCGGTTTGAACAGTCCGCTAATTTGCCAGGGAGAGTGGTGTTTTCCAACAAGTTCGACCCACGACGCACCAGTTCACTTGCTTTTTTGGCGGCATCACGCGCCCGTTTTGAGGTCATACACTTGTCAATAATACGCCGTGCTTCACGCGCATGAGTTTCCAAATACTCCATGAACATTTCGCCTACCACTGAGGACACTGCCCCTTGGACTTCAGGGTTCATCAACTTGACTTTGGTTTGGCTTTCAAATTGTGGGTCAGGATGTTTGATACTCACGATAGCAGTCAACCCCTCTAACGTATCGTTACTCGAGAAGTTGCTATCTTTTTCTTTAAGCAAATTTGCCTTGCGGGCATAGTTATTGATCGTCCGTGTAATAGCAGACCGTAGCCCCGTTAAGTGCTGCCCACCATCAGGGGTGTTAATGGTGTTCGCAAAGGCAAGTTCGGTGGTGGTTGAACTATCCGTATACTGAAAGGCAACTTCTACCCCAACGTTATATGCCTTTTCGGGATTATCCTCATTAAAAGCGGTTTCTCGATCTCCGTATATGGTGTCGCTAATAGCGTTACGATTACGATTAAGATAATAGACAAACGATTTGACACCCCCTTCAAAATAGAAGGTCATTTCGTGTGGATATGGGGTTGCCCGCTCATCCCGTAAACTAATAGTCAACCCACGTGTGAGAAACGCCATTTCCCGAAACCGTTGTAGCAACGTGCTGTAGCTGAAATTCAATGTCTGCATAATTTCCCCGTCAGGGTAGAAGGTCACGCTTGTGCCAGTGTGTTCTTCGGGGGCTAGGTCTCGTATCACGTCAACGGTAGTGACAGGACGACCCATTTGGTAAGCCTGAGAGTAGAGTTTGCCTTCGCGTTTAACCTCAGCCACTAATTTTGCTGAGAGGGCATTCACTGCTGAAACACCAACCCCATGCAAGCCACCAGACACGCCATAGGCCTTGCTATCAAATTTACCACCTGCTCCAATGGTAGTCATGACTAATTCTAATGCAGAAATCCCCTTCTGTTCATGGATGTCTACAGGAATACCACGTCCATTGTCAATCACGCGAGCGCCGCCATCGTCTAAGAGCGTTACTTCGATATAGTCGCAGCGACCAGCTAAAGCTTCGTCCACAGAGTTATCAACAACTTCATACACCAGATGGTGTAATGCGCGTTCATCCGTTCCTCCCACGTACATGCCGGGGCGCTTCCGTACATGTTCAATCCCCTCAAGGGCTTGAATATCTTTTGCGCTATAATCTGATTGTGCGTTTGACACAGCATTATCTCCAAGCTATTACCAATTTTGTACTATACATAAGATGTAAAAACAATCATTGCGAGAGGAAAAAAGGGGGCTCCTTCTTCCTTCTATACTATACCCTATTTGGGAGACTAGAACAAGCGAGCGTCGCACGTAATTTGATGATGAAATCAATAAAATAAGGATTCAAGAAAAAAAGAATTGATAGGCTCAAGATAGCGTAAAAAGTTGCCATTTATAAAAGGTTTCCCGGTGAATTGGCCTCATGCAAAGCCTAAAACCATTTGATTTTAGCTGAATAAAACTTGTTTGCTCTGTATTATGTTCGATGGTTCTTTTACCCCCTAAATTCTAGGGATTGAGGAAGTTTCATCTCCTTGCTATACTGTTCAAGATTGTCCGCTATCTAGTGACTTTTTGAGAGGAGGCTGAATGTTCATCGCACAAGTTTATACCCAAACCCAGCCGCGCCTCCAAGTGCCCCTCGGCTAACCACCACATCACATTTTCCATGTAGTGTTATTGGATTCCGCTGGCTGCGCCTGACCGACTCGCAGTCGTTATTTTGTGTTGCTCACTTACATTTTGATTAAAATAGGTAAACTCATGAACGAAAAAGCGTTTTATACGCTCGAAATGCCAAAAGTCCTAGACAAACTTGCTCAATACACCAGTTTTTCTGGTGGAGAAGATTTAGCGCTAACGCTTGCCCCCACAACTAATATTGAAGAAGCCAAAGCATGGATTCAAGAAACTAGCGAGGCGCGTAACTTTTTAGAAGAGCACCCCGAGCTATTTTCATTGGGTGGGGTGCATGATGTACGCCATGATGCCATGTCCACCACACGCGGACGTATCCTAGAACCACATGTGTTGTTAGATATTCGCTCAACCTTACAACGGGCAACGTTGCTGCGGCGCACGATGGGGCGACTCAAAAATTTATACCCGATCTTGGCAAGCATCACGGAACGACTGGAAGAATCAACAGCACTCCAGCATGAAATTGCTCGCATCATCGGTGATGATGGCATAGTGCAAGATTCTGCAAGCACTAAACTGGCCTTTATTCGGCGTGACTTACGCAAAGCATTTGAACGGTTACAAAGCAAGCTCAACAGTATTATCAATGGTAACAACGCCAAGTACTTGCAAGAGCAACTCATTAGCCAACGCAATGGCAGGTATGTAATTCCCATTAAAGCGGACTTCAAAGGCCGTATTCCGGGCATTATTCAGGATCAAAGCCAATCCGGTGCTACCTTGTGGATTGAGCCGCTGAAAACGGTGGAAATCAACAATGAATACCGTGAACTACAATTGCAAGAAGAAAAAGAAATTCGCCGCATCCTCACGGAATTATGTGATCTGGTCGCATCCGAAGCACCATATATTGCGCGAACTGTCGAAGTACTCAGTTACATTGACTTGATCTTTGCTAAGGCACATTATGCCAATGTGATGAATGCCAATGCTCCCGAACTACTCGGTTTTGATGCACACCCCGATAATGACTATCACCCTCGATCAATCATCAAATTGGTGCAAGCCCGCCATCCATTACTCATAGACAGTGGCAAAGTTGTTCCAACAGATATGGATTTTGGCGACAACACCTATGGATTGGTGATCACAGGGCCGAATACAGGTGGTAAAACCGTTGCACTTAAAACAGCTGGGCTGATGGTGTTAATGGCACAGTGTGGTATGCACATCCCCGCTGATGAGGGAACGCAGCTATCCGTTTTTGAAAATCTCTATGCTGATATTGGCGATGAACAAAGCATTGAGCAATCGCTGTCTACGTTTTCGGGACATATGACCAACATCATTGATATTTTACAACAAGCAACGGATCGCTCCTTGGTTATCTTGGATGAACTTGGCGCAGGAACCGATCCAGCAGAAGGGTCTGCCTTAGCGCGTGCGATTCTCAGCCGATTGTTGGATGAAGGCATCACAACACTCGTAACATCCCATCATCCCGAACTCAAAATCTATGCGCAGGAGCGGCGCGGCGTGCGCAATGCCAGCGTTGAATTTGATGTTGAGACACTTGCGCCAACATATCGGTTGATGGTTGGCTTGCCGGGGCGCTCGAATGCACTAGCTATTGCAACCCGTTTAGGCTTGCCAGCAGACATCATTGATGATGCTAAAAGCATGGTGGCGACAGAAGATCTGGTTGCAGATGATCTATTGGATGAAATCACAAAAACCCGTGAAGAAACCCGCGCCGCGTATGAACGTGCTGCGGAGACTGAAACGCATATCGAAGAACTCCGCGAAGAGTTAAAAATTGCACGTAATGAACTCGAAAATGAGCGACGCGATGTGATGATCGAGGCGCGGCGTAAAGCAGAATATGAGATTAATGAACTCCGTAAAGAGATCAAACGGCTCAAAAAAGATTTGATCAATGCGCGTCAACCACTGGATGCACTCAAGAAGGTTGAAAATCTTACCGATAAACTCGATCTCGATATTGAAGTGCCTGATGATCCCCGCACTAAGGACATAGACGAAAAAGTTCGTCAATTGCGCCTAGGGGATTCTGTGTGGGTTTCTGCCCTACAAACTGAAGGACAGGTGACAGAAATCACGGAAGAAGAAGCTGAGGTTGCAATCGGGCAAATGCGGGTGCGGGCAAAGCTCCATGAACTGGAATTCCGCAAAAAAGGGAAAAAGGATCAGCCCAAAGAACGCAGCCGTGAAAAACTTCCTGAACGCGGTGCCTCACCGGGGTTAGAACTCGATTTGCGAGGCTCCCGCACAGATGATGCTATTGCCCGTGCCGAACAATATGTTGATTCGGCATGGTTGGCAGAATTGCCCTATGTCCGCATCATTCATGGTAAAGGTACAGGGGCGCTACGTAATGCCATTCGCCAGATGTTGAAAAGTAATTCTTTGGTGGTGAAGTTCAGTAGTGGCTCTGCTAAAGAAGGTGGTGATGGGGTGACGGTTGTCACGCTACAAAAACAATACTAATCAACAGTTGAAGGAACCACGCATTCATTGGGTGGTTCCTTTTGTGCTTTCATCAAATGACTTAAATTGAAGATGCAACCTGTACGAGCTTGTCGCACCCCTCTTCCATATCTGCATTACTAACGTTCAAATGCGGGGCAATGCGGATGACATTCCCATACAAGCCACCCTTACCCAATAACAATCCTACTTCGCGGGCTTTGTCCATAAAAGCAGTGGCACGCGCTGGGTCAGGCTCTTTAGAACCATCAGGTTTGACGATCTCAATGGCTTGCATCAAGCCCATGCCACGAACTTCACCAAAATAAGGGAATTCGGCTTGGAGTTCTTCCAATTTTTCGCGTAAAACTGCGCCTTGTTTAGCGGCGTTGGTTTTTACATCATTTGCTTCCATATATTCCAAAGTAGCCAAAACCGCTGTCATAGTGATTGGATTGCCACCAAATGTCGCAAAGGTTAATCCTTGTAAGGCGTCCGCAATTTCAGGTGTGGTGATGGTTGCACCAATGGGGCTACCGTTTGCCATCCCCTTTGCAAAACACATAATATCTGGATCAACGCCGAATTGCTCAATTCCAAACCATTTGTCTCCTGTGCGCCCCCAGCCAGTTTGAACTTCATCAGCAATAAACACACCGCCAGCTTCGCGAATAATAGGAACAATACGCTTAAAGAAATCTTGAGGCGGCACAATAAACCCGCCAACGCCTTGGATTGGTTCTGCAATAAATGCTGCAATTTTGCCATCTGTGACTGTCGCGAGAATTTCTTCTAGATCGTGAACGACCAGATCAACAATGTTATCTTCAGTAATCCCTTTGGGGGCGCGGTATGTGTAGGGATTACGAATGTGAATGATATTACCATCACTAACGCCCCCTAAGCGCCATGTACCATGTGCAGTCAGGCTCATCCCCAACATAGAGCGTCCAGAATACGCGTGGCGTAACGCAATAATTTTCGCGTTGCCGGTGTAGGCTCGTGCTGCAAGAATAGCGGTTTCATTGGCTTCGGTTCCACTATTGGTAAAGTAGCACTTTTGCAATCGTCCGGGTGTCATGGTAGCGACTTTTTCCGCCACTTTGACCATAATCTCGTTCACATAAATCGTGGAAGTATGTTGTAACTTTTGGGCTTGATCAAGAATTCGTTCGGTAATTTCATCATTGGCATGACCTACGGAAACAGTTAACACCCCACCAAAAAAATCTAAGTATTGGTTGCCATCCACATCCCAAATATATTGATCCTTTGCATGGGATGCGATGAGGGGGTTGTCTCCATAATAGGGTGCCGCCGCAGGGAATAAATATTCATGATATTTATCCATAATGGATTGGCTCATCAGAGTCTCCTTTTTGTAAATGCGTCTATAATGCCTTGTTCAGGGCAAATTTGCTAGTTTTTTGGTGTTAAAGAATCCAGTACAATATTCGCATGGCTAATAATCAACAAGACAACATTCTCAATAATCGCTACCGATTGGATGCCCAACATGGCTCTGGTGGTATGTCCGTCATTTATAAGGCAACTGACCTCGCCCTTGGGCGATTGGTAGCAATTAAAATTTTGCGTCCTAGCTTGACCAGTGATCCAACCTTTTTGGCTCGTTTTCGGCAAGAAGCGCGGAATGTCGCCAATTTGCAACATCCTAATATCGTTACTGTTCATGATGTCGGGCAAGATGGCAACACCTATTATATTGTGATGGAACTGATTGATGGCGAGGATCTCAAGAAGCGGATTCGGACTGAAGCCCCTTTGCCAATTGATAAAGTATTGGATTATGCGATCAAGATCTGTGCAGGGATTGGGTATGCCCACCGTGCAGGTTTAGTTCATGCTGATGTTAAGCCACAAAATGTCTTGTTAGTGGAAAATAATGTCAAAGTTACGGACTTTGGGATTGCACAAGCCCTTGCGGCTACTGATCCGAATGAACGTAAAAAGGTCGTATGGGGAAGCCCTCATTACTTTTCCCCGGAGCAAGCACAAGGCCGCAACCCAACCCCTGCTTCGGATGTGTATTCGATTGGGATTGTATTATTTGAAATGTTAACAGGGCGTCTGCCGTTTATGGGAACCGATCAACAAGAACTTGCTTGGGCACATATTCGCCAAACACCGCCACATGTTACTGAAATTGCACCTGCAGTCCCTGAACAATTGGAGCGCATCGTGCAAAAGGTGTTAGCTAAAGAACCCGCCCAACGCTATCGGATGGCAGACCAACTTGGCCGTATCTTAATCAACTATCGGGATCAGGGACTCGGCAAAACCAATAATCAAAATAACCCAGTCGTGGTTAGCTCGCCACCAACTTTGCAATCTGCCCAAGCTAAGCCTGTCCAAAAGTCTCCTTATGCTTCGCCAGACAGCCCCGAATATACAGCCAGCAATGCTGCGTCTACCCCAGAAACAACCGCTCCCCCTACGCTCGTAAAAAACCCAATGCCAGAAACCACAGCCCCTAATTCTTATACATCTCCCAATCCCCCTAACATCCGAGAATCTGGCTACTATACGCCTGTAGACCCGCCACAAATGGATGTTGCAACCCTTGTTTTGGCATTTGTCGCCTTTTTAGCGGTTGTTGGCATGATCATCTTATGGATGCTTGTTTTCCAAGCATATTACTAAAAAACCGCCTTTAAATGGCATGGTTTGTATATTCTATATAAATTCTTTGTATGAACTCATCAAAAAAGGGCACCATTGCTTGGAGTTCCTTGTGTTGGTCACGTATAATCGACAGAAGGATATGTAGTTTTGTTTGTTACCTTAGCAAACAAATATTGTAATTAGGAGTTCGGTCATTGAGTAATCCCCGATATAGAAACTTACTCATCTATGTGCTAATCGCCATTGCTATTGGAGCTTTGTTTGTGGTCATTGCCAATGGTGAATCATCGGAAAATATTTCGATGACGCGGCTTGTAGAAGATATTAACAGTGAAAATAATGAAAACCGCATTGAAAAAATTGAAGTCGGGGAAGATACACTCGACATCACTTATGCGGATGGCAGCCTTGCCACAACCCGTATTAACGCAACGGCTGAAAATGTCCCCGAAGTATTGTTAAGCCATGGGGCAAACGATGCCTCTCTGCAAAATGTCGAATTTGAATATCAAGCTAGCGGGAGTCTGTTAGGGTTCTTTAGCATTTTTGCGACCCTGTTACCGTTAATTTTGATTATTGGGTTCATCTACTTTATGGTGCGTCAAGCACAAGGTAGCAACAACCAAGCGATGCAGTTTGGGCGGAGCAAAGCACGAATGTTTACGGGTGATCATCCAACCGTAACGTTCGAAGATGTTGCTGGTGCAGAAGAATCCAAAGAAGAATTACGTGAAGTGGTTGAGTTCCTCAAAGAACCAGATAAATTCATTCAATTGGGCGCTCGTATTCCTAAAGGTGTTTTGCTGATTGGTAGCCCCGGTACAGGGAAAACCTTGTTAGCTAAAGCTGTTTCTGGTGAAGCCGGTGTTGCCTTCTTTAGTATTTCTGGGTCTGAATTTGTAGAAATGTTTGTTGGTGTTGGTGCTAGCCGTGTGCGTGACTTGTTTGAACAAGCCAAACGCCATAGCCCCTGTATCATCTTCATTGATGAAATTGATGCTGTTGGGCGTCAACGTGGGTCTGGTTTAGGTGGTAGCCACGACGAACGTGAACAAACCCTGAACCAAATTTTGGTTGAAATGGATGGGTTTGACACGGATACCAACATCATCATCGTTGCAGCCACCAACCGTCCTGACATTCTTGACCCCGCGTTGATGCGCCCCGGTCGTTTTGACCGTCGCGTTGTATTAGATCGTCCTGATGTTCGTGGTCGTGAAGCCATTCTCAAAGTGCATACACGTGGTAAACCCCTTTCGAGTGATGTTACCTTGGACGTACTCGCTAAATCTACGCCTGGGTTTGTTGGTGCTGATCTTGAAAACTTGGTTAATGAAGCGGCCATTGTGGCGGCGCGTAAAAACCGCAAAAGTATCAGTATGCGCGACTTTGAAGAAGCTACTGAACGGGTTATTCTTGGCCCTGAACGGAAAAGCCGCATCATTAGCGAAAAAGAACGGCGTACCGTTGCTTACCATGAAGCTGGTCACGCAATTGTTATTCACAAACTAAAATCTGGTAGCCTTGTGCGCAAAATCACCATTATCCCACGCGGTATGGCTGGTGGTGTGACATGGAGTATGCCAGAAGAAGATCAAACATTGGGTACGATTGAAGAATTCAAAGATCAAATTGCTGGTGCATTGGGTGGTCGCATTGCAGAAGAATTAGCGATGGGGACGATTACCAATGGTGCATCAAGTGACTTGAAAAAAATTACCCAGTTAGCGCGTCAAATGGTGACTCGTTGGGGCATGAGTACAAAGTTGGGTTTACGTGTGTTTGGCCGTTCTAATGATATGGTCTTTTTGGGACGTGAAATCACCGAAGAGCGTGACTATTCAGAACATGTTGCTCAACAAATTGATGAAGAAGTACGAGACATCATTCAGGAACAATATGAACGCGCTCATGAAATTTTGGGAACCCACCGTGACAAGCTGGATCTGATTTCAGAACGATTGCTAGAAATCGAAACCATGGGGCGGAATGAGTTCCTTGAATTAATGGATGAAGAACCCGAAGATGATGATGGTGTGATGCCAAGTTCACCACCAAAGGCAAACCCCTCTGCTGGTGGTGGGTTAGCAACAGATGATGGACAGTCTGCACCCCCTAACTTGGGACAAGCACCCTCTCCAGCATAGATGGATTGAGAACGCACGCTTGCAGAGCTAAAAACCCCATTCGAACTGAATGGGGTTTTTGTTTTATACCGCTAAGCAGGAATAGAATTTGAGCCTCACAGCATTTAGTTATGAATGTGGGGGTTCATAATCCTTACATAGCGGTGCGGTTCTGCACCATAACTATGAGAAACCAAATGCGCTTGGCGCGCTAAGTCATGCTGACGGCGCCGCAAGTGATTCGGTTGCGGACGTAGGTCAACAGATTGCTCACCAGTTTGTACTTGTTCAATCGCATCTTCAGCTTCTTTGAGTGCTTCTGATGCAGGATCGCCATCTTGTTGCTCTAGTTTAAAGACATCAAAGATAAAATCTTCCATTTGTGTGACGGTGTTTGCGCGCAACACAAATACACTCGTGCCACGACGTTCAGCATCCACAATCAACCGTGGACGACGCCGATAGTAGTTTTTGAGTGTCACAACAAGATTTGCGTCTTCCATTTCATCGACGATGACCAACGGCACATTTAACCGCCGTGCGGATTGTGCAAGACGATTCCGCGCTACACCATAAGGATAGGCTTTAATGACTTTGAGCTTACGCCGTGCTTGGTGTGGTTCTTGGCCATCTTGCGCTTCTGAAATCCGTTGATCCGTTTTGGGCTCATTGTATATGTCATGTTCGGTGTTATTACTGTTACGCTCACGACGACGCCGTTTACCATTACCACGCCCGCCGCTATTCCCAAAATCATTACCAAAGTGGGTATCAAGTCTGGAGCCTTTGGTATCTGCATATTGGGGCAATAGGGTTTCAGTCCGAATGCTACCGCTATTGTCCCGAAAGCGAGACTCCACAGCTAAAGGAACTTGCCGCAAATGGGCATCAACAGCCGTTGCCACATCATCATGGATGATAAGGCGATCGCGATCTTGTAATTCAATCAGCACATCAAAGGTCGGTGGTGAGCGCCGTTCCAAGACAGTTTTTTGTGTACGCCGCCGCCGCGCTTCGTCATCAGACAGCGTGACAGATTCAATCCCGCCAACTAAGTCGGAAAGAATTGGATTCATGAGTAAGTTTTCTAGTGTATTACCATGAGCAGTCCCAATCAGTTGGACACCGCGTTCGGCAATCGTGCGAGCGGCTTGAGCTTCTAGCTCGCGCCCAATTTCATCAATCACGATGACTTCAGGGTTATGGTTTTCCACTGCTTCGATCATGACTTCATGTTGATAAGTTGGTTGCGCTACTTGCATCCGACGGGCACGCCCAACGGCTGGGTGTGGCACATCGCCATCCCCACCAATTTCATTGGATGTATCAACAATGACAACCCGTTTGCTATCTGCCAATACTCGTGCAGATTCACGGAGCATTGTCGTTTTACCAACCCCTGGGGGGCCAAGCAGCAAAACACTTTTGCCACTTTGAACAATATCTTTGATAATGTCTATGGTGCCATACACTGCCCGACCGATGCGGCATGTTAACCCAACCACATCACCTTGTCGATTCCGAATCGCGCTAATACGGTGCAATGTTCGTTCAATACCTGCACGGTTATCGGTATCAAAATCCCGCATCCGAGAGGTCACGTATTCAATATGTTGATGTTCAATTTCTTGTTCATCTAACACAATTTCACCAGTGGTATATCGTGCGGTCGGTTGCCGCCCTAAGTCCATGATGATTTCGATCAGTTTTTCTTGGTTACCATGTGCTTCAATGGCACTAATCAAATGTAGGGGCAAAATAGCCTTTAGGTCATTAATGTTATCGGTAATCTTGTATCCCATAAAATGTTTTAGTCTTGTTCTCTAAGGGTGACAGTTCCATTGCCACCTCAATACCATGTGCAAAAATAATGCTTTCTAACGCGGCTAGCGGTGAGGTCGCCGTTTTTGGCTGACGAATCACCGTATGCCGTGCCATCAATGCGTAACGCGCATGCTCTACAAATCCATAGTCATGCAAGGTATTACGCAACCATTCTTGGTACGCCCGCAACCGAACATAGACGGTCTTTAACGGTAATTGTTTCAACACTAGCGCAAAGATTTCTGGTACCAGATCATATAACTCAGGGTGTAAGTACGGGTGAATCAACACCGTGTTCCCACCTGTATGAATGCACAAGGCTCCCATAATCCGATCATTTATTAAGATCGAGACGCCATGCCATGTCTCTGGGGCAGAATCAACTTGTTGCACCAGTTGCGGCACTGTATTGGCATACAGTCCACGCAAGCGGAACTCATCGTCTTCATCAATGGGGCGTAGCCGTAATGTGGCGGCGGGGGTCACCGCTTGAGTTTGTGGATATTGACTCTTATCAAGAACATATAAACTTTCCCTTGAGTAGACTGTGAAGCCAGCTTGCCGAAATAGCATAAATACGGGGGCATCGACTGGAACTTCGGCGGTCAAGAATTGCGCACCTCGCTGCCCTGCTTGGCGCATCATGGCGTCAAGCAGCGAAAACCACGGTGCAAAATCATCTTCTACATGTGGAGCAGGTGCTAGCAATGTAATGAAGGCATGTTTACCTTCGATCCGCATCTGTGAGGCATAGTTAAATAACTCGTTTCGCAGAATAAATGTTGGACGACCCCAACCTTTTAAACCGACCACATGATAAATAGCGGTTTCTACTGGACGAGCGTTTTCAACTGATGCAACAATATCCAGACTTAGCCCACGAGACGCAACCCGTCTTAGTAGTGCTAAATCCATTGGTGTAAAATTCTTTACTTCCTTCATTGAGTCCGGATTAAAGATGCAGACAAACACATTTTATCACTAATTTTTCCCAAATAGCAACCAATGTTCTGCCAGCTAAACGTAATCTAAACTATATATGAATGATAAGTATATGATTTACGAATGGGTTGATGATTTTACAGATTGAATTGCCTTCATCGTTTCTTAAAACCTATTGAGTACAATCTATAATGTTCAATAAGGGATTTTTGTATCATGGCACAATGGCGAGCATTTATCATTATTCTTTTGTTAATGACTGTGAGGGGCGTAGCAGCACAGGAAACAACCACACCAACAACTTATAGTATTGATCATGACGGGTTAACACGGCGTTACCAGCTATTTGCACCAGAATTGGATGATGAAGAAACGCCAATCCCACTAGTCATTGCATTACATGGCAACGCTGCATCAGGTACGGCGATGGCGATTCAAACTCAATTACATATTACTCTGGATGATATGTTTGTTGCTTATCCTGATAGCGCAACCAATCATTGGGATGATGGGCGTGCAACGTTTGGTGTACCACGTGGTGCAAGTGCTATAGATGATGTCGGGTTCATTAATGCCTTAATTGAGGACATCTCACAAGCATATAGCGTTAGTGATGTGTATTTGGTAGGGTACGATTCTGGCGGGTTATTAGCCTATCGCCTTGCTTGTGCCCAACCATTTGCTGGTGTCGCTGTGATCGGAGCTTTAATGTGGGAATATCACGATGTACATTGCTCTGATGATGGTGCATCGGTTCCGATATTGATTATGATGGGTGAAAATGATGTCACCTATCAGCCAGACACCATTATTGCAGACAGCAATCAATTTAGCTTTAAAAGTAGTGATGAAACACTCGCCTATTGGCAAACGCGAAACGCTTGTGAAGATGCGACGGTGCAAGATAATATTTTGACTTTTGAGGCTTGCGCGGCGTCGTTGGTATTCTACAGTGTTTTTGGTGGTGGGCATAATTGGTTTCGGACAGGTGACTATCAACTAAACCAAACAGGGGTTAATGCGGCTGAGGTCATCAAAGCTTTTTTTGAGGAGGATAATTTACCCACTCAAGCAGAACCATTTGCAGACACTCCACGCGACTACTCTCTATTTGTGCCACATAGCTATGAACCAGACACTCCCATGCCAATGATTATCTCATTACATGGACGCCCAGGGACGGGGACAGGGACGGCATGGTTAACAGATATGCTGCCGATGGCAGAACGTGAGGGGATTATGTTGGTGCATCCCAATGGATTAGATTTTGGCTGGAATTCGATGGTTGGGATTGATGGTTTTGTACAAAACACCACGGATGACATAGGCTTTTTGGCGACTGTTGTGGATGATATATCTCAAGATTTCAATGTTGGTAACGTCTATATCATGGGATTTTCCAACGGTGGGTATATGACATTACGATTAGCTTGCGAATCAACTGAGTACGCGGCATTTGCTGTGGTTGGTGCAACCATGCCCCCTCACTTTGAAGCATATTGTGCAGATAGTGAACCAGCACCCATTATCTTTTTTCATGGCACAAACGATGTGATTATTCCATTTGATGGTGGTGAGGGGCTTGCGCTCTCAGTATTGGATATGACAGGGTACTTTGTGCTGCATAATAACTGCAATCCTGAAGGGGAAAGTCGTGTGATTGATACAGTAGAAGATGATGAAACCCGTGCACTTCATTTTTCATTTTATGATGAGTGTGATGCGCCAGTCGAACTCTATGCGATTGAAGGGGGTGGGCATAATTTCCCCGGTGTACCAGGGCGTTTAAATGAACGTGTTAGCGGTAATGTATCGGAAGATATTATGGCGAATGAGCTTATTTGGGAATTTTTCGCGCAGTTTGAATAACGTCATATAATGATACTGCCTGCATCAAGGAACATATTATGCGTATTTTGAGATTGATTTCTATCACGAGTGGAATATTCTGCTTATTATTCGCGGGTTTGCTTAGCATTGCGCGTTTGCCCGAACCACAAAGTGTCAGCATGAGTTTTGTTTCGAATCGAGATGGTGGGTGGGAACTCTACCAGATGCGCCGTGATGGACTCGCCGTGAATCGTCTCACACATAATACTTACCGAGACTATCCACCTGCGTGGTCACCTGATGGAGCCTACCTCGCTTATGTGGCAAATGCTGGACGAACCCATGAAATTTACATCCAGCACCATAACAGCCTGCGTACTCAAAAGATCACCAATGGAATTTCTCATGCTTGGAATCCGCTATGGACAACAGATGGGGAATTTATTGTCTTTGAATCCGAACGGGATGGCGGTACACGGCGCTTGTACAAAATCCGCCCAGATGGTAGTGATTTACAACTGTTGGAGGACTCCCCTAGCACCTTTGCACCCATGTGGTCACCCGATGGGCAGCAGGTTGTTTATGTTTCGCGTCCAGACCGTAGTGTAAGCCGAAACTTATATATTACTGACATGCCCAGTATGAGCCGATGTTTGTTAACAGGTTTTTGTGCCATTGATGAAACCGCAACACAAATCACATCACTAACATTACCAACGAATGCTTTATATCCATCTTGGTCGCCTGATGGTGAACGCATTCTTTATGTGTCACAACGTGTATTAAGCATCTACAACATTGAATCTCGTATTGTGACGATCAACCCTGATGGCAGTGATCGGGAACAAGTGTATCAAGACGTTTTTGAAATCACTGCCGCTGCATGGTCAGGTGATGGCGAATGGGTAGCCTTTAGTTCCTTGCAAGATGGTGTTCCTAATATCTATCGGATTAACATCAATGGGGAGCATATTCAAAAGTTAACGGATGACACTAGCCATGATTACGCACCAGCGTGGCAACCTGTGGTGGATTATCCTTTTTCTAGTTGGCAATTACTGCTGGGCGGTATATTGTTGAGTGGAAGTGGGATTATCCTCAGATTTCGTGGTGTATGAACCCAAAATAAGCCAGGGAGACCATCGAACACGCTCAGAAATAAGGTGGGCATCACTATAAGCGACTAAGCCCTTGCTTGTGTTTTGGGTGTGAGGTCAAACCCTTGGCTTATTTTGGAATTCGTAAAAGCAATAAGCACTAATTCGTTAAATTTATTAACCTTATTGTGGCAAAATTCACACAGGCTGTGTAGTGACTTCTGTACCACAAATAACAGTCATATAGCACACATCACTCAGCGTGAATCCAACCCTGCCAACCCCGTGCCTGCCACGCGCTATACAAAGCAATCGAGCCAGCAGTTGCGACATTTAAACTTTCAACCATCCCACGCATGGGTAAGGTAACGATCATGTCACAATTGTCCCGCACCAAGCGCCGCATTCCTTCGCCCTCACTCCCCATCACCATCGCTACAGAGCGATTTAAATCCACGCGATCAATCGGGGAAATATTCGGCCCCACGTCCATCCCAATGACCCACACATCTTGCTCTTTGAGCCATTTGAGTGCATTCACCAAATTTGATACCATCGATACTTGCAGGTGTTCAACCGCTCCAGACGATGCCGCAACAACAGCGGGGGTTATGGACACGCCGCGCCGCTCTTGCAAAATAACGCCATGTACACCGACCGAATCCGCAACCCGTAATAAAACACCAACGTTTTGAGGATCTTTGAGCAAATCAAAGACTAAGAAAAAAGGCTTTTCTTCCCGTTGGCGGCTAATCTCCATCAAGTCTTCTAGCTCAACATACGGGTAATCACTGACTCGTAATACAACGCCTTGATGATTGGCATTTTGGGCTAAATCATCAATGACCCGCCGTGGAACCCGCCGCAACTCAACTTGATTGGTGTCAGCCGCTTGCATAATATCGCTGATAATACCTTTTTCTTTTAGATTTTCAGCCACCAACAAACTTTCAATGTTACGACGATTAGCGCGTAAGGTTTCTAACACTGGCCAACGCCCATATAAAAATTGAGGCATTCAGGTTCCTTTCTGGGTTACCCCACCTAACAACAATTGGTTCTATCGATTCGTTGCTATTGTACCAACGTGGTACAATGTGATTCTACAAGGAAGTTAATCGGAGTGTTCCTTGAAGTTTCGAGTCCTTCTATTCATAGTTGTCGCTGTAACCAGTCTCGCCTTTACTCCCCGCCCCCAGAATCAAAATCTTACGATGCAAGTTGATGCTGGTATTAGTGGGTTGTATCGCGCAGGGAATTGGATTCCATTAAAAATTACGGTTGATAGTGAAACTGCCACTGTTGACGGTGTTTTACAGGTACGTGCCACATCAGAAAGCACAGGCAATGCTACCAATACAGAAACCGCTTACCAAACGCCGTTTAACATTTCTCCCCAAAGTAGTAAAGAAGTGTTTCTCTATATTTCCCTTGATAACTTTACCCGTGATATTCAGGTTGAGTTGCTTGATGGTAATGGAGAAGTGGTACTGAATCAGCAAACATCTTTAACCATGATGAATTATGAAGATGTCATGTGGGTTGTTGTTACGGATTCTACGTCAGGCGTCTTGGATGTCTCACGCGAGGCGCTTAGTAGCGGGCGGAATTATCAAACTGCATGGCGCATTGATGATATTCCTGCCAATGCTGATGCCCTACGGAGTATTGATTTCTTAGTATTTAGTGATGTCAATAGCGCCCAATTAACTATCGAACAACAGCAAGCGATCCGCGAATGGGTAATAGCGGGTGGACACTTGATCGTTACGGGGGGGTCAAATTGGCAACGGACAACCAGTGGGCTTGGTGATTTATTGCCAACTGAACCATCCGGCGTGGTTACCCTTGAGGATGTATCTCAATTAGAGCGGTTTGCTAACTTGTCATTAGACGAAGATGAAGACAGCGAACTAGCCACTGAAACACTGATTGCCGATAATACACCACTTGAAACCGCTAATATTTTGCTATCAATAGATGAAACGCCCTTATTAGTGCGTCATGGATATGGTGGCGGATGGGTTGATTTTGCCGCCTTTGACGCCACAACAGAACCGCTACGCTCGTGGCGTGACTTGCCCTATGTTTGGCGGGAACTTGCCATGACCACCGGCTCACGCCCCAGTTGGTCGTATGGTGTTGAGCGGTACAGCCTTATGCGCACGGCTGCGGGCAATGTAACGTTTGATTTGCCCTCTTTTTTGCAAATTGGCGCCTTTTTAGGGCTATACATCATTTTGATAGGCCCTGTTAATTATGTGGTTTTAAATCTTATTAGACGGCGAGAATTTGCATGGCTGACCATCCCCGCCCTGATTGCAGGGTTTACGGGCTTTGCCTACTTTACAGGATTTTCTGTGCGGGGGGACGATGTGACAGTTAGCGAATTAACGGTTGTGCAATTATGGGATGATATAGACCAAGCCAAAGTTGATAGTGTCTTTGGTATTTTGTCGCCCCGACGGACAACTTACAATGTTGAGATGGTAGATAACTCGTTCAATTTACGCACGTTACCCAATGAAAGCTACCAAGAAAGTGTCAATCAAATCCAAATTGAACAGGCGGCCAACTACAGCGCCCTTGATATTCCAGTTGATGCAGCGATTATGACAACATTCACCACAAATGGATATATCGAAAGACCCTCAATTTCTGGTGATGCCACCTTAACATTCCGCACCAATGCGCTCCCAACGCTGGACGGTTCAATTACAAATGAAAGTGGGATCGATTTACAGGATGCTGTCATTTTGGTTGGTAATCAATCTGTTCAACTCGGCAATGTCTCTGATGGGGATGATGCCAGCTTTAACGAATCAGGATTAATTTTTGATGTTCCTCCACGATTAACGTTAGGCAACCGTGTATCACCTGAACGCCCATTGATCCCTTATTATGGTGGGAACAATGTACCATTTCAAAATGTGTCGAATTGTACCAATACGCCTGGCCTGAATTTAATTTATCAATTGGTGTTGGATGGGCAAACCTTTACTTGTTCGGGGGGGGATGAAGAACAGGAAATCTGGCGTCGAGCTTACACCTTGCAAGCGTTTAATAATGAACTCGATTTTAATGCGGGGAGGGATGCCAATGTTTATTTACTGGCATGGGGTGATGCCCCTGTGGTCGATGTCCAAATTCCTGAAACAGGGCAAGTTTTTGAAAGCACCGTGCTCTATGTGTATGAGATTCCAACAACTGTTGTCACGGTTGATGAAGAAACCTTAGTGCCATCAGGTTTGATGCAATGGAGTTTGTTAGAACAGGGCACCATCAACCGCCTGCCCAACCTGAATATCCAAAATTTCCAACTTTCTGGGGAACAAGGTGCTGCCTTGCGTTTTACACCATTAATCCCTGTGAATGCTGCTGATGTTGATGGCATTGCTGTATCCATGGAAGCACGGTTTAACACGTTGGATGTTGTGATTAGCTTATGGCATTGGGAACGTGGTGAATGGATTTCGATTGATATTCCATCAGAAGGGAATATTGATCTTATAATAGAGAGTGATGGATTTATCGGGACACAAAATACGGTACAAATACTCATTGAGGCCGATGACGCCGCCACGACGCAAACTGTGCAAAACTTGCAAATTAGTTTGCAGGGCTAACTGATAGGATTTTAAAATATGACTGATCAACCTGCATCACCTGAAGAAATTAAAGAGCTTATCGAAGATGTCGATTTAGATATTTCGAATGTCGAAGTTGACCGTGATGACCGAGTCATCGAAACCAAAAACATCCATAAACGCTATGGCAAGCTCCATGCTGTAAACGATATGAATTTAAGCGTGCCACGTGGATCCATTTATGGGTTTGTTGGTCCTAACGGTGCTGGCAAAACCTCCACCATGCGAATTTTAACCACGCTTATGGTACCTACATCTGGTGAAGCTTATATTGATGGCTACTCTGTGTTAAATGAGCCACGTGATGTCCGTCGTTCGATTGGTTACATGCCAGACTTTTTTGGTGTTTATGATGATATGAAAGTCTGGGAATATTTAGACTTTTTTGCCGCCTGTTATGAAATCCCCGATGGTGACCGCCCTGGACTCATCAATGACTTGTTAGAATTGGTTGACCTCAAACATCGCCGTGATGACATGGTAGACAAATTAAGCCGAGGGATGAAACAACGGCTGTGTTTAGCGCGGACTTTAGCCCATGATCCCGAAGTGTTGATCTTGGACGAACCCGCTTCTGGTTTAGACCCTCGTGCACGGATCGAAATTCGGGGTTTATTGGTGGAGCTTGCCAAAATGGGCAAGACGATCTTTTTCTCTTCCCATATTTTGGCAGATGTTGCCGAAATATGTACAGATATTGGGATTGTGGAAGCAGGACAAATTGTAATGCAAGGCCCGATTGATGACATCCGCCGCCAGATTATGCCCCATCGCCAAATTGTGATTACCCTATTGGATCGCGTGGATGAAGCCAAGCAAGCGATTATGACAGTTGGTGGTATTGAAGCAGTAACTGACCTATCTCCGGAGGGCAATAAAAAGCGCATTCAGGTTACCTTTAGCGGTGAAGATACTGGTATGAGTGAGTTATTAACGGCATTAACGGCCAAGGGTATCCCTGTGGTGAACTTTGCTGAACAAACCCAAGACCTTGAATCCGTCTTTATGAAAGCCACCAAAGGGATCGTAACCTAATTATGAGAAATCCATTACGCTTGTTTTTCGGGAATCCCGTTGCGCTCAAGGAATTACGGGGGCGGATGCGGGGGCCACGTGCGTTTGTTGTGCTATCAGGCTTTTTAAGCCTTGTTGCAGGGGTCACAATTTTGCTGTACCTCACACAAATTTCGACCACCCAAGCTAGTGCCACAGACCTTAGCGGCGGTGAAATCGGGCGTAATCTCTTTATTAGCATTGTGGCTATTGAGTTGTTCTTAGTGGCGTTTATTGCACCAGCATTTACCGCTGGGGCAATCAGTGGGGAACGCGAGCGCCAAACATACGATCTACTAAAAACCACGTTACTCCCTGAATCACAATTTGTGATGGGTAAACTTTTTTCTGCCATGGCCTACATCTTTTTATTGCTTTTAGCAGCCATCCCCATGCAAAGCTTTTCGCTAATTTTGGGGGGCACAGCACTTGAAGATATTGCCGTGATTCTGTTCATTTTGCTGCTCACGGCTATTTTATTAGGTACTATGGGCGTCTATTTTTCGGCACGGCTTAAACGCACCCTGTCTGCAAGTGTGACCACTTATGGCGTTGCATTGGGGCTCATGATCGGGATTGGGGTTATCTTTTTGGTATATAGCGTTTTTGCGGATAGCTTTTTAGATGAATATTATAATGTTGGGCAAGGTGAAACCCCACCGGCTGAAACTGCCGAATGGGTATCCATTGGTATTGAGAATACGCTTATTTCACTAAATCCCATTGCCACTATTTGGAACTCCTTAAACTTTTTACGCAACGAACAAACCCCTTGGACATATACTCATGAGTTCCGCACGGGTAACACCACAACACTCCCTGCTCCATGGATTACCTTTGGGATTGTCTATAGTTTATTATCGATATTGTTTTTTACCCTCACGACACGCCAAGTCCGAAAGGTTGATGAATTTTGAGTGCTATTCCACAATTTGACCTACAACGTACCGTTCGCCGTTGGGATCTGTGGCGACGCTTGCAAGATTCTGTGATTTGGGTACCACGTGGCATTTTAGTAGGGGTTTTGATCGGGCTAAGTGTGGCTGTTGCCTCCCGTTTACAACCTTGGCTCCTACGTGATGAAATCGTTCAAATTGCGGGCATCGCAACCCTGACAGGGTTTATAATCACACTACTGGGTGTGTGGGTCTATCCACGCTCTATTGATTGGTTAACACGCTACTTTGACCAACAACTTGCGTTAAAAGAACGACTCAGCACCACCCACCAACTCATGAATGGGATTATCCCCCCTGCTGAGGATTTGCAGGGTTATCAAATTGCAGATACTCAACGCACCGTTGAACGAGTCAACTTACGCGAGCAACTGCCTATCCAACTTATCTATCGGGATTTAGGGATTTTATTAGTCGCAGTGATTGCCTTGATCGTATTGTTGCAATGGGATAATGCCTTTGCAGATGAAATTGTTGCTGACCGTGCGTTGGATAACACCATCCAACAGCAAGCAGATGAACTCGAAAATCTACGCGACGATATTCTTAGTGATTCATCCCTAACCGAAGAACAACAACAAGAACTGATTGAACCACTCAATGAAGCGCTTGAAACCCTTGAAAATCCAGAGGTTTCGCAAGAAGAAGCGGTTGCTGCGGTTTCGGAAGCCCAACAAGAACTTGAAGAACTTGCCGAAGGCTTCAGTGAAGAAGAACGCCAAGCCTTTGAGCAAGCAGGGCAATCGTTACAACAAGATTCTAATTCCCGTGAAGCAGGCGAACCGTTAGAAGATGCTCAACTGTCTGAAACAGCTGATGAGTTAAATGAATTGGGTAGTGATGTTGCCAATGGTGATTTGAATTCATCAGAACAAGAATCCCTAGCAGAACAACTTGACAATGCTGCCGAAGCACTTGAATCGACCAATCCAGAAGCCTCCGAAGCGTTTAGTGAAGCATCAGATGCCTTACAAAATGGGGACAATGAAGCCACACGAGATGCGCTCAATGATGCGGCAGAAGCACTACGCGAGCAACAACAAGCCGCTCAAGAGACTGATCTCTCAAATGCTGCGGAAGATGCCGCCGAACGCCTTGAAGATACCCGTGAAGAACTCGCCGGAAATGATGGTGAGCCTAGTGAATCTGAAAATAGCGAAGCTGGTGACCAATCCGATTCTGAGGGGAATGACCAATCGGATGAAACGTCTGAGCAAGATGCGCAAGAAGGTTCAGACGCCCAAGATGGGGAACAACAACAAAGCCAACAAGGGGATGGTTCTGAAGAAAACCAAGGTCAAGCGGGAGAAGCCCAAGAAAACCAACAAGGACAACCGCAAAATCAACAGGGGCAACAAGGACAACAGCCCGGTGAGCAGAATCAAGCAGGACAACAACAGGGACAGCAAGGGCAAGCTCAAGCAGGTGAAGACGGGCAAGCGGGGCAACAAGGTGAACCAAGTAACCAAGGTGAGCCCGGTCAACAATCTGGGCAAGAAGGACAAGCCAATGGTGAGGGTAGCCAAGGGCAACAACAAGGGCAAAGTAGTGGGAGCCAAGATTCAAGCGATTCCCCTAGTTCTTTTGGGGCTGGTGATTCCGAAGGTGGCGCGGGGCAAGACATCACAACGGGCCCTACCACAAATGAACAAATGACCACCGACAACAACCCTGATGGCAATACAGATGATAGCCTTTCTGGGTATGACAGCATCTTCGCACCCCAAAATATTGGGTCTGATGGAAACGAAAATGAAGTCCAAGTTGATGGTCAAACCAGTAATGAGGACTTTGAACAGGAAACAGAAGGAGACTTTAACGAAGAATTCAGTGGCGAAGCAACCACCAATTATGGTAATGTGTACGCAGACTATGCGGATGATGTCAATCAAGCCTTGGATACTGATTATATTCCGCTAGGGCTGAAAGATGTTATTCGGCAATATTTTTCGTCATTAGAACCGAATTCCCAATAATACCAAGCGAGGGGGGGCATGTTTCCACCATTCAAACGACTGCACGTTGCATTCTTGCTGAGTGTTTTACTAGCAGCGTGTGTGCAACCGATCCAACCAACACCGACTTTTGCCCCACCCACCGTTACGCCTGTGCCAAGCCCAACACCGCCGCCCACCGTTGAACCAACATTACCTGCGGATCCCTTGATTGCGTGGTTATTTGAGATTTATGGCGTTAGCCCAACGAATTTCCAATTCTTTAAGCAATTACAAGTCAATCAGGATAATATTGTAGGGTATACTTTTACGGATTCCCAAGCGCAAACCTGTGTTGGGTGGGCGCTCACTACCTTGGATGGTCAAACAATTTGGAATGGAGACTATCGCTGTCTGGCGGGTTTGCCTGCCTTGGCAGGGTCAACATTGTTTGCACTCACCAATAACGAGGTTTATGTGATTACATTTGGGTATCTCAATCCAGAAACATACCCCACCGTTAGTACCGTTGCCGCCACATTCCCCAATAGCACGAATGTCGGGGCTAATGATATGCCCACCAATGGCGGGTTCATCATTTTGCAGCAAGGTTTTGATTTTCCCATCCGTGTGGATGCGATTGATCAATCCGGCAATACGGTTGAATCTAACTTACCAATTCGATAAGGAGCTTAACATGTCTATTAGTGTTGAAGAATTTCAGAATACCGCCCATGCCATTCAAAACGAAGTTGGTAAGGTCATTGTGGGGCAAGATGAAGTTGTCCGTTATGTGCTAATTTGCGTTATCTTAGGACGCCATGCGTTGCTAGAAGGTGTGCCAGGATTGGGTAAAACCATGTTGATCCGCACGCTTGGTGATGTGCTAAATATGGATTTTTCCCGTATCCAATTTACGCCTGATTTGATGCCGGCGGATATTGTGGGAACCGACGTGATGGAAGAATCTGACGGTGGGCGGACATTCCGCTTTCAACCAGGCCCTGTGTTTGCAAATTTAGTGCTGGCGGACGAAATCAACCGAGCAACCCCAAAAACGCAATCCGCGATGTTAGAAGCGATGCAAGAACAACGGGTAACGGTTGGGAACGCTACCTATCCACTTGAAAAACCATTTTTTGTGCTCGCCACGCAAAACCCCCTCGAAATGGAAGGGACGTATCCCCTACCAGAAGCGCAACTTGACCGCTTCTTGTTTAAAGTCGATGTGCCGTTCCCATCAGAATCAGAATTAGTCACGATTTTAGCGCGGACAACAGGAGCGGATAGTGCCCAAGCGCAACCCGCCGCCGATGCAGATATGATCTTGGCCATGGGGGACTTAGCCCGCCAAGTGCCTGTGCCAACCCAAGTGAGCGAATATATTGCCCGTTTGATCGTTGCAACCCAACCTTCAACCGGTAGTAGCTCCAAAATGGTAATGGATTATGTACGCTATGGGTCTAGCCCACGTGGCGCACAGGCGATTACCTTAGGCGCAAAAGTTTGGGCATTGCTAGAGGGACGCTTTAATGTCTCTTTTGATGATGTGATGGCAGTGGCTCCCGCCGCATTACGCCACCGTATGGTGATGAATTTTGAAGGGCAAGCAGAAGGTGTATCACAAGATCAAGTTGTAGCAGATTTATTAAACGCTGTTTCCCGTTAAAGATTGCTTATGTATGCCATTGAATGCAGTAATCTCACCAAAACCTACCAGCGGGGCGCTCCACCTGCGGTAGATAGGTTGTCCTTACGCATAGAACCGCAGCAAGTCTTTGGGTTTTTGGGGCGTAACGGAGCAGGAAAAACAACAACGATCCGTTTGTTGTTGGATCTCATTCGCCCTACAGAGGGTGAGGTGCGGCTATTTGGTGAACCTGTGCGCGGCAATCCGAAGGCGAGGCAAACAACAGGCGCAATGGTCGAAGGTGCCAGCTTTTACCCTTATTTAAGTGCGTGGGACAATTTGCGTGTGTATCAATGGACAAGTGGCGAGTTTGATACGCATCGTGCAGACCGTTTACTTGAGATCATTGGTTTAAAAGCTTATGCTAATCAAAAAGTTTCTACCTTTTCAACTGGTATGAAACAGCGTTTAGGGATCGCTGCAACTCTGTTACATGATCCGCAATTGATTATTTTAGATGAACCTACCAATGGGCTTGACCCCGCAGGCATCAAAGGAATGCGGCAATTCATTCGTAGTCTGGTTGATGAACAAGGCAAAACCGTCTTTCTGTCTAGTCACTTATTGGGAGAAGTCCAAAGTATTTGTGATCGGGTTGCTATTATTCAATCTGGAAAATTAATTCAAGAAGGGCGTGTTGAGGAAATGGTTGGTGCAGTAGGCAGCCATCAGTTACGGTTAGAGGCAACACCCATTGAAAAAGTACGTGAGATATTGCTCACTGAATTATGGCAAATCCAAGAAACGGATCACCCTAATCAATTGATCATTTCCCAAGTAGGACATGACGACATCCCCAAACTGGCGCAATTACTGGTAAATGCTGGGGTGTTAATCTATCGTTTAGACCCTTTGCAGTTAACACTCGAAGATTATTTCTTTTCTATCACGGAGGGCAGTTAACCATGTGGTGGGTGTTCCGTGCAGAGTGGCGCAAAATTGCGGGTAATCGCTGGTTGACGGGGTGCTTAGTCTGGATATGGGTGGCGGCGGCTGGGTTGCTTTCCGCTGTGTTAGCGATAGCGGCACTCGTGGATTCTGGCACTGCACAACGATTTGTTGATGAACCCTCCCATTGGACGGATGCCTCACTTTTTTTCTGGGCAATCCCCAACTCGATTATTGGTCGTTTGCTAATTATCGGTTTTACAGCAGGTATTTTTGGTGGTGAATATCAATGGGGAACATGGAAGCATATTCTCCCCCGTCGCGGGCGTATTACGCTCATCATGATCAAATTTTTTACTGTTGCAGTATTCATTTTAATAGCGTTCGGGATTACCTCGATTGTGTGGGTTGTCGGGTTAGGGCTTGTGCAATTAGCGGCAGGTGGTGCCTATCCACCGGCATTAGATAACATTCCTCCACGCTATTGGACGGAACTAGGTATACAAATCCTGACAGCGTTTTTGTCGATTTTGATTGTATCTGCGCTCGCTGCATTTATCGCCCTGTTAACGCGCTCCATGCTGGCATCGGTTGTGGCGGGGCTATTTGCGGCAATTATTGATGGATTCTTTGCTGCTGCCGTGATCATCTTATTTTTACTGACCGATGCACGAATCTTCCCTAGCATGTTCCGTTTTACGGTTAGTTACAATGTCGATAATCTGATTAATTGGGCAGAAACAGGTAACACCTCGAATGTGTTGGGCAGTATCGAGGGAGCCGAAAACCCCATTATCCAAGATTTGGTAGTTGATCCCCCCATTGCAGGTAATTCAGTTGAACTATCTTTATTCATTTTAGGCGTTTGGCTGATGACCTTTGTCGGGCTGTCGGTTTGGAGCTTCTACCGTCAAGATTTAACCTCCTAGTCAAAAAGGTAATGTATGTCAGAAGCATTGTTTGATCCAGCAACCTTACGTAAATTAGAGCAACTCTCAATTATTGCGAGCCAAGTACGGACAGGCGCAATGAAAGGCGAACGCCGCTCCAAAAAACGCGGTACGAGCATCGAGTTTGCCGATTATCGAGATTACGTCAAAGGCGACGACCTGCGCCGTGTGGACTGGAACATCTATGCACGGCTAGAGCGTCCATTTATTAAATTGTTAGAAGAGGAAGAAGACCTCGCCACCCATTTGATTATTGATGGTTCCGCTAGCATGGATTGGACAGGGGATAACATTTTTAGCCACAAAAAGTTTGTGTGGTCGATGCGTGTTTTGGCGGGATTGGCATATGTCTCGTTGATTTCTGGCGATTTTGTAGCCGTGACAGCTTTACAAGAGGGTAAAAATCTCAGTTGGGGGCCACATCGTGGACGGGCATATTTACTGCCGATGCTCAAAGATTTGGAAAAAATGACTCCTCTGGGGGCGCTAGATGTCAACACAAAACTCCGTGAGTACGCCATGCGGGCGCGGCGTCCGGGCATGTGTTTTGTCTTTTCGGACTTGATGAGTGACAACGGTGCCTATCGTGAGGGTTTAAGCCTGTTGCAGGGGCGCGGTTTTGAAGTGACACTCATCCACATTTTGTCACCGGATGAAATTCAACCCAGTTTAGAAGGTGACCTGAGATTAATTGATGTTGAAACGGGACGCGCCCAAGAAGTAACCGTAGACCAAGAAATGATGGCAGTCTATAAACAACGTTTGGAAACATGGCAACAAGAAATTGCTGAATTTTGCCTAAAGCGCGGCATTCATTACCTAGCATTAGACACAACAACCCCATGGGAAGAATTGATTCTCTTTAATTTGCGTCGATTGGGTGTATTGCGTTAATGCGTCGATTGCTCGAAGTGTTTTTCAGTCTAATACCTATCTTAATCGCGTGTGCTTTTGGGTTGTGGCGCTTGGATGCAGAATCCGTGTGGCATGATGAAGCATGGTCAATCCGTGCGATTGACTCCCCATTGGGCACACCCGACGACAACACCCCGCCCTTATATTACGTGGTGCAACATGGCTGGCAATTGCTTGGTGTTGGCGATAGCATCTTTGCCCTGCGTTATGGTTCTGTGTTGATCTTTTTGCTGGTCGTGGCGATGGGGTATAAGGTTGGAAAAGCGTGGTATACACCCCTTGGTGGATTTCTAACCGCAACTTTATTAGCGATTTCGCCATTGCTATGGGAATTTGCGCAAGAAGTTCGCGCTTATATTGCAATTCCATTTTTTGCGTTGGTCTTGCTCTATGGCGTTGATGGGATATTAAATCATCGGCGTGGCGCATGGGGAATTGTCCTTATGGCCGAACTAGCGGCACTATACACGCATAATCTGGCGGTTCCGTTGGTGGTGTGGGTCAATACAGTTTTATTCGCTACATGGGGATTTTTAGCCATTAAAGGACATACGCTAGCCCTGAAAGATCTTCGTAACTGGATGATGAGCCAAGCCGCGTTAGGGCTGTTATACCTGCCTTGGATTTTAACCCAATCACCATCTGGCACCACCTTAAATACGGTTCCTGAATTTGGGCGTGAACTTTCCCAACAGATTTGGCGGGGGTATGTTTTTCCCAAAATTGTTCATAGTGATGATCTGCCAAGTATTTTTGTGACGTACTTTCACATCTTACCGGCAATTGCAGCGATTGCTGTTCTCATTTGGCTGATTCATCATCGGACATGGCGCGCAACGTTGATCTTTTCGCAGGTCTTAGGGTTACCAATTTTAAGCACACTCTTGTTACAGCAGGCCTCTATTGATTTTCATCCTCGATATTATATTTTAGCGATCCCTTCAACCATGCTCTTTTTAGCAATGGCGATCATATCCTTGCCAAGGGTTTCTCATGTACCGCTTGCTATGGGTGTTATTGGGATTGTTGGATTTTTAACCGTGGAAAATGTCAGCTATCTAGCAGAGCATCCAAGCTATCATAGTGATGATTTTGCGGGGTTGGCTACCCATTACAGCCAACTACCCAATGATGCGGTAATTTTAGTCCCCTATAGTGATGAACCCACCCTAACACATGTATTTCAAGATCAGATTCAAGCTGAGATTGTAACCTTGCCCCTCGCCAATTCTGTCAATGATGCCTATACCATTATTCAATCGTATATGGGGCGGCATGTCGAGTTGTTAACGTGGTTTCAAGTGCCTTCTGATGAGCGTGGGATGTATGGCTGTTTATTACAGTCTATGAGCGATGCGCCCAATACTATATTTGAAACATATGGTTTGCAGTCGGTGGCCTATCAACTCAATGAGACTATAACCGAACCCATAACCCTTGATCCACAACATCTATTTGATAGTGTTTTAAGCCTCAAACAAGCTGAATATCAACAATCGGATCAAGGGATATGTGTTTGGGGGGATTGGGCATTAAGCACCCCATCAACAGCAGACTATAAAATGACAGCACTCATCCAAGACCCCACCGAAACATGGATTCTCGCTCAAGCTGATGGCATTATCCGCCAAGATGATCAACGGGATTTACAAACAGTGGCAGAACAGGGGGCGGGGTTTGTCTTTTTATCCCTTCCGCAAGGGTTATCGACTGCTGACTACCCCTTATCAATTCGTTTATATACTCCCGATAATTTAGAGGGTGTTGATGTTTTGAATGGTAATGGACAACCGATTGGTAAAGATATGCGATTTATAGCGTCTCTTGTTGCGAGTCCGATTGTGCAAGCGCCAGACAATCTATTACAACGTGATACGACATTTGATGAGGAAGTGTATTCAGGACAAACGATTACGGTTGAGATATTGAACCTTGAACCGAATGTGATGGTGGAGTTGTTAGGTGATGATTGGGAACTGTCTGAGTCTATATCTGATGCAGGATTGGCATGGGTACCATTACAGATTCCCCCTGATGCAAGCGGCACCGCCACGTTACAATTAGGGGGCGAAGTCCTCCAAACCTATAGCATCATCTCAACAGATCGTATCTTTACCCCGCCAAGTGTTGATGTTGTGGTCGCGCAACCCTTTCCACCGTTTGCGGAACTCCTTGGATTCTCTGTAAATCAAACCAACAATCAGGTTCAAATTGATGTGGTGTGGCATGCCATCCGACAAACCAATGTTGATTACACTGTGTTTGTACAATTATTGGATATTAATGGGCAATTCCTCATTGGGAGTGATCGCCAACCTGACCAAGGGAACCGTCCAACAAACAGTTGGATACCCAATGAGTATATAATGGACTCACATATCCTTAACCTTGATACCGTAAACTATGAAGATGCCGCTTTCTTTTTGCTTGGCATGTACGACCCACGGTCAGGCGAACGGCTTGCCGAAACCGACCCGATACCGCTAGAGAACGGATGTTGCCCATGAACTTTTTAGCCCCTACTTCATTTGCCCTGAGTGCGCTTAGCATTCCGATCTTTTTGCTGTATATGTTGCGTTTGCGACGCACTGAAATGACGATCTCTAGTAATTTTTTGTGGCAACAACTGGTTCGGGATCGCGAAGCAAACGCCCCGTGGCAACGCTTACGCTTCAGTTGGCTGTTGTTCTTGCAACTCCTCATCCTCGCATTATTGATGTTAGCGCTAGCCCGCCCATTTGTAGAAGTTGAAACGGTATCATCGGGGCGAATCGTCTTATTATTGGACGCTTCGGCAAGTATGGCCGCCACTGATGTAGATGAAGCATCCCGTTTTGCGCAAGCCCAAGCCGAAGCGCTCGATATTGTGGAAACGCTGGGCAATGATGACACCATGACCATTATTCGTGTGGCAGAGGTGCCCGAAGTGTTGATCGCGGAATCCCAAAATGAAAGCGAACTATCGAGCGCTATCCGTGAAGCAGAAGTTGGTGAAACCCGCGCTGATTGGCGTGCCGCGTTTGAACTTGCAGCCGCGCGTGCCCAAGGAGCCGAAACCTTTAATGTTGTGGTGGTTAGTGATGGTGGCATCACGGGGAGCATTCGGGAAATCCCCGGCGAAATTCGCTTTGTCAATGTGGGCACATCCGCCGAAAATGTGGCGATCACCGCCCTCGCAACAGATGCGATTGCAGGGGAAGGCTTACAACTGTTTGCTCAGTTAACCAACTTTGGCACAGAAACCGCTGAAATCATTTTTAGCATTAATCTTGATGGTGAACTCTATGATGCCCAGCGTTACGAAATTGATGCAGACCGCCGTGCAGACATTATCTTGCCAAACCTGCCCGATAGTTTTGATGTTTTAGAAGCCAACATCAGTTTGCCGAGCAGTGGAAATTATGCAGAATACCTTTCAACTGACAATCAAGCATATGCCGTTCGGAATATCGTTGGGGCGGGCGATGTCTTGCTGGTAACACCACGCAACATCTTTTTAAGCCAAGTCTTTAACAGTGTGCCCGGCTTTGAGCTCACCCAAACCACGCCCGAAAGCGGATTGCCAGCTGGTGATTTTGACCTCTACGTGTTTGATGGGTGGTTACCCAGCGCTTTGCCCGATGGTGATATGCTCATTATCAATCCACCCAATAGCACAACTTTATTTTCAGTGGGCGACCAAATTAATGATATTAACCAAACAACGGTCACTACGGTGTTACCAGATGACCCCCGTACCCAATATCTGGATATGAGTGAGGTTAACATCAGCACCTTCCGCCCAATTACCCCCATTGGTGATTGGGCAGATGTGTTAGTTGATAGCGTGGGGGGCGCGTTACTGTTAGCGGGCGAAAGTGACAATCGCCAAATTGCTATTTTAAGTTTTGCGTTGCAAGATTCTGACTTGCCATTACAAATTGCTTACCCTGTGATGATGACGAACCTCATGCGATGGTACACACCTGCGCGTGTTTTGAATTTAACCAGCGATAGCATTGCACCGGGGTCAGCATTGACCATGCAACCCCTAGACGGTAATGAAATCCGCATCACAACACCTGATGGGGAAACTGAATCTTTTGAACTCTCGGATGAAAATCCCCAACTTGCGTTTGCCAACACCCAACAAAAAGGGGTTTATACGGTCGAAGTTTTGCAAGATGGCGACTCCATTGCCGAAGAGTCCTTTGCTGTGAACCTGTTTGACACAGCCGAAAGCAACATCACGCCGCAAGAATCAGTCACAATTGGTAATGCCGAAATCGGCGAAGCTAGCCGCGATGAAGTTGGTCAATTTGAATTATGGCAATATATTGCTCTCTTTGGCTTGGCGGTGTTGCTATTTGAATGGATTTATTATCACCGCACGGGCTTACGCCAATTACGCACCCAAATATCGAGGTCATGAGATGAGTTTTTCTAATCCGAATGCCTTATTGTTGTTATTGCTGATCCCTATCTTTATTGCGGTGGGGTATCCTCGCAGCCCATATAAACGTGCCCGCAGTATCGCTAGTGTTGTGATCCGTGTCGTACTGGTGTTGCTAATCGTATTGGCGTTAGCAGGATTCCAAATCCCACAAAATAGCGATCGTTTAGGAGTCGTCTTTTTGGTGGATGTGTCAGACAGTATGAGCCCACGCACTCAAAATGATGCCTTAGATTATGTGCGCGCAGCAATTGAGGAATTGGATAGCGACAATGATCAAGCGGCTGTCATTTTGTTTGGTAGCGATGCCATCATTGAACAACCCATGACTGCGACACTCGATTTAAGCCAATTAGGTGCAAACCCGATCACCCTCAATACAGATTTAGCCGAGGCAATGCGGTTGGGTTTGGCGCTCTTCCCCGCTGATGCCGCTAAACGGATGGTGATCTTGAGTGATGGGGTGCAAACGGTTGGTGATGCAGAAAGCGCTGCACGGCTTGCCCAAGCAACAAATGTACAAATCGATTATGTGCCATTTACGAGTGAGATAATCCCCGAAGAAGTGTTGGTTACTGATGTTAGCATCCCTCCACGAGTGAATGAAGAAGAACTCTTTGATGTGGTGGTAACCGTTGATAGCGAAACCGACACCAACGCCGTATTACGGGTGTTAGCGGCAGGCTCAACCATTTATGAGGATACCGTTGCCTTAAGCGCAGGTAGCAATCGCTTTGTTATTCCACCGTTACAACTCCCAGAAACAGGGTTTGTTGATTTCCGTGTACAGGTGGAACCACAAGGCGCAGATGGCTTTTTCCAAAATAATGAACTGTCTGCATTTACTCAAGTTCGTGGACGCCCAACTGTACTATTAGTTACACAGTCTGACGAAGATATTCAATTCTTGCGCCCTGCCCTAGAAGAAAATGGTATTTTAGTTGAAACCGTTACACCGCGTGACTTACCAACCGGATTAGCCGGCTTAGGGCAATATAGCAGTATTGTATTGGTGAACACCCCCGCAACCGAACTCACAGTGGATCGGATGGAATTACTACAGGTCTATGTGCGGGATTTTGGCGGCGGGTTGGTTGCCATTGGTGGCCCTGATTCTTATGGCGTAGGCGGATACTTTGAAACACCCTTAGAAGAAACCCTGCCCGTCGACATGCGGATTCGGGATCAGGAGCGTGTTCCGACAATGACCATGCTCTTTGTATTGGATCGCTCAGGTAGTATGGCGATGGCAGGGCCTAGTGGCTTTACGAATTTGGAACTCGCCAAAGAAGCAATTATCCGTTCATTTAACTTCCTCAATGATTATGACCGTACCGGTGTGATTTCATTTGACACCGGCGCATCATTTATCATTGATGTACAAGAAATTGGGGACGCAAATAATCGTGAGGCATTAGAAGGCGAAGTAGGCGAATTGCGCCCCGGTGGGGGAACGGATATTTTTGGTGCTTTACAAGCCGCCGGTCAATACTTGCCGGATGATCCCTCTGCCATTAAGCATATGATTTTGATCACTGATGGGGGTGCCTCTCCGCTACAATCGGAACAATTAGCTGATGCCCTTTATCAAAATTTTGGAATTACCCTGTCTGTTGTAGCGGTGGGGCAAGGCTACGCGCCTTGGATTCGTAACCTTGCTAATGCAGGACGCGGGAACTTCCACGAAGCCTTTGATGTTTCAACAATTCCATCCATTTTTACAGCAGAAACCGTGTTAGCCACCCGCTCCTACATCTTTGAGGAAGAATTTTTACCGACCTTAACCGGACGGAGCCCCATTATGGATGGCATCAGTGGGGTACCAACCCTACAGGGGTACATTGCCACCACTGAAAAAGATACCGCGACGGTCATTATGCGAACCCCAGAAGAAGATCCATTGTTAGCGACATGGCAATATGGGCTAGGGCGTTCGGTAGCGTTTACATCGGATGCGGCAGCGCGTTGGGGTGTCAATTGGGTCACATGGGCTGAATACGCGCGGTTTTGGAGCCAAGCAATCCGTTGGACGATTACAGAAGGCTCTGACAGTAACCTTGAAGTACGGGTTGAACAACGCGGCGAACAAGCCTTTTTGGTGGTGGATGCTCGCGATGATGATGGCGAATTTTTAAATGGATTGAATTTAAGTACCTCGGTCATCAACCCTGATCTGGAATCGGATGTAACTGTGATCCCACAAGTTGCGCCGGGGCGATATGAAGTTGCTTTTACGCCCGAAAATGAAGGCGCATATTTTATGCGCGTGGCGGGTACAGGTAATAATAGCGGGATTTCCGTCAATCAATCGGCGGGATGGGTTTTGAGCTATTCGGCAGAATATCGCTTAAATGACACCGATATTCGATTTTTGGATCGGCTTTCTGATATTACCAATGGACAATCCTTGGCAGGGAACCCCGCAGGTGCCTTTGAACATAACTTAGAGGTCGCCCAAGCCCCGCAATCGATTTGGCAATGGTTGTTGATTGTGGCTGCATTTTTGCTTATTCTTGATATTGCTGTGCGGCGGGTGGTTGTTAACCGTAGCGACCTTGAAGCTGGTCGGGAGTGGTTAACGCAGCGTCTTGGAATTGGGCAACGTCAACGGCGGCAAGTGGCAACATCAGGGCGCATGTCTACCCTATTTGATGCCAAACAACGCACCACAGCAGACTATGACCGTGCAAAAGTGGAAGCTGAGTCTGCCAAACGGCAAGGTCGCTCTCCCGCACCACCACCCACACCTGTACAAACACCACCGTCACCCACTGCGGCTAGACCTGCAACTGAAAAACCAAGCCCAAAACCTGCACCCCGTAAACGCCCCACCCGTGAAACACGTCAAAAACGTTCGCCTGCTTCGGGGTCATTAGCTTCTCGATTATTGGAGACACGACGGGATGATGAAGACGAATCTTAGAGTTATTGTGTTATGGTTAGCGGCTATTAGCGTGGGGGCATGTACGCTTACCACCAGTTCCCAAACACTAAATGCGGCTACCCAAAGCCAAATTACAACCCAAACAGCAACCTTGCCTGTTTTACAATCAGATTCAGATGCTGATGATGATTGGCTACAAGTTGCTGATGGGGTTGAAACAACAATCATCAAAGTTGATCCACCCTTTGTTCGGGCAACTATTGATGTCCAAGTGGTACGCATTGATCCCAAACAGGTCGAGTTTCGCGTTCACTATGAACCACAGATTTGGTATTCGATTCGAGAATGGGAGCGCCAATTGGGTGATCCGCTGGTGGTTGTTAATGCGAACTTTTTTACTGGTGAAGGGTATGCTGTGGGGTTAGTGGTTGCTGGTGGTGAATCTTATGGGCGCACACTATTTGGCTACGGCGGAATGTTCCAAATCATTGATGAGGCTGTGCGGGTTCGCTCCTTAACCGAAGAACCCTATAGTGCTGCTCAATATGAGCAAGTGGTGCAAGGTTTCCCCATGTTGATCCAACCCGGTGGAGACCCTGCCCGCACGGGACGCGGTTTTGATGACCCCGCCCGCCGCACCATCATTGCGCAAGATATGGATGGCAACATCTTGCTCATGGTTACGCCTATCGGTCAACTAACATTACGGAATGCTATTGATTGGTTACTATCATTAGATGAGTTAGATATTGATGTAGCATTTGGCTTAGATGGTGGCAAATCATCAGGTTTGTATTTGGCAACCAATCCCCCCCTAACAATTCCTAACCTAAATCCTGTTCCTGTTGTGTTGGCAGTTTATCCGCGCTAAAACCAAAAAACCCGTAGGCAGTACGTCACCTACGGGCTTTGAATTATTCAAGCAACTTGAAAATTTACAAATTCACGCCGCGTTGAATGGCAATTTTGACTTCGCCAATCGCACGAGTCACTTCAATTTCGCGTGGGCATGCAGGCGTACAGTTGAAGATAGTACGGCACTTCCATACACCATCTGGTTCAGCCAAAATATTTAAACGTTCATTGGCTGCACCATCACGCGTATCAAAGATAAAGCGATGCGCATTTACAATGGCGGCAGGGCCAACATATTTGCCATTTGCCCAAAAGCTAGGACAACTGGTGGTACAACACGCGCACAAAATACACTTGGTGGTGTCGTCAAATTTTTCGCGATCCGCTTGGGTTTGCAAGCGTTCGCGCCCATCTTCTGGAACGCCTGTGGCGGGTACAAAATAAGGCATCACTTCGCGGAAGTGGTCAAAGAAGGGTTCAAAGTCCACAACTAAGTCTTTGAGAACAGGTAAGCCAAGAATGGGTTCTACCTGGATTTTTACATTGTCACTTTGTTTACCCAAGCTGTTGACCAATACCTTACAAGCCAGCTTATTAACGCCATTAATGCGCATTGCATCAGACCCACACACACCATGGGCGCAGGAACGGCGTAAGGTCAAGGTGCCATCTTGTTCCCATTTAACGCGGTGCAGCAGTTCTAGCACACGGTCAGTGGGCACAACATTATCAAGTTCGTATTCACCCCACCACGGTTTAGAATCCTTTTCGGGGTTAAAGCGCCGAATTCTGAATGTAACTTTCATCGTTAATACACCCGTTCTTTTGGTTCATAGTTCAGTGAGAGGTCAACTTTTTTGCTAAAGTCGGTGCGGATTGAGCCATCATCTTCAAGCCATGCGAAAGTATGAACAAGGTATTGTTCATCATCGCGTTTTTGGAAGTCATCACGGCTATGTGCGCCACGGCTTTCTTGACGTTCTAATGCAGATTTTGCGGTAACAACAGCACAATCGAGCAATGCACCAAGTTCCCATGCTTCTAACAAGTCCGTGTTAAAGCGTTTGCCACGATCATCAATCACCAAATCTTCTTGGAATTGACGCCGCAAGTCTTTCAAGTCTTGCAGTGCTTTGCTCATGGTTTCTTCAGTGCGGAACACCCCAACATTGTCCATCATGGTTTGTTGCATCTTGTCACGGATTTCGTAGGCTTTGGTTTTGCCTTTGGCACTACGAATTTTTTCAATTTCTGATTCGACCCGTTGTTCAGGATTCGCTGGCAACGGCACAAATTCAGCATCTTGTACGTACTCTAGCATCTTCATACCGGCACGACGACCAAATACAATCAAGTCGGTGAGGCTGTTGGTGCCAAGACGATTTGCACCATGCACACTTACACAAGCGACTTCACCAGCCGCATATAACCCCTTCACAATGGCATTATCATCAGGGCCATCTAGGACTTCCGAATCAATGTTTGTTGGGATGCCCCCCATTGCATAGTGAGCAGTCGGTTGTACTGGCATGGGTTCTTTCACAGGGTCAACCCCAAGATAGGTGCGGCAGAAGTCCAAAATATCAGGCAATTTGGATTCTACATAATGCGCATCAATCCGACGGTCTTCGCCTGCTTCTGCAAGATAGCGATTCACCGTTTCAGGCCGAATATCCAAATGAACGTAATTCTTGCCATTCACACCTTTTCCAGCCTGCACTTCTAAGTAAATGCTACGGCTCACCACGTCACGGCTTGCAAGGTCTTTAATGGTAGGGGCATATTTTTCCATGAAGCGTTCGCCCTTATCATTGAGCAAGACGCCGCCTTCACCCCGTACACCTTCAGTGATCAAAATCCCCATGCCATGAATACCGGTGGGGTGGAATTGATAAAATTCCATATCTTCCATTGGCAACCCGTTTCGCATGAAGATAGCAGGGCCATCGCCGGTCATACTATGCGCATTAGAGGTGGTTTGCCAACAACGCCCCCAACCACCCGTTGCAAAACAAATGGCTTTGGCATGAAAAACATGTAATTCACCACTATCAATATCAACAGCCACCACACCACACGCTTGACCGTCATTCATGACAAGGTCAACCACTTGGTATTCATCAAAGAAATTAACTTTTTCTTTAATACAGTTTTGGTAGAGGGTTTGCAGAATCATATGCCCTGTGCGGTCAGCCGAGTGACAGGCGCGGCGAACAGGTTTTTTAGTCTCGTTATTGGTATGCCCGCCAAAACGTCGTTGGCTAATACGCCCTTCATCCGTGCGGTCAAAGGGTAACCCCATGTGTTCGAGTTCGATCACCGCATCAATGGCATCTTGTGCTAAAACTTTTGCGGCGTGTTGGTCGGTCAAGTAGTCCCCACCTTTGACCGTGTCAAAAGCGTGCCATTCCCAGCGGTCTTCTTCCAAGTTACCAAGCGCAGCACCAATACCACCTTGTGCAGCACCGGTATGGCTCCGTGTGGGGTATAGCTTACTAACCACTGCCGTTTTTGCGCCTCGGCTGGCGTAGAGTGCTGCCATCATGCCAGCGCCACCAGCGCCAACCACAACGACATCAAATTGATGAACTTTTGCAGCCATAATTTCTCCTATTTCAACATTGCTTCTGTAGCGATGGCGTAAGCAGTTTCATCCACACCCGCAATTAAGGCGGCTGACCCTACCAAAATTAACACGCCTGCACCAAAAATAATTGACCATGTTAGCGCACGATTGACCACTTTATTGTGTACATAGTCGTTAGTGACCAGATACAATCCATAGAAGCCATGAATCACGATCAATCCCAATAAGGCACCATCATATAAGCGCCATACGGCGACCCCCGCAACAAGGTAGTTCCAACGTTCACCCACAAATTCAACGGCTGTACCCGTATCGTTAATAGCGTCTGTCCCAACGATGGGGGCACCGACAACTGTCATATCGAAAACACCTTGCAAGACGTGCATCATGGCTAAGTGACCAAATACTAATGGCAAGATCAATAACCCTGAAACCCGCATAAACTTCCAAAACCAAATGTCTAATTGGCTTGGTCGTTTAAATGCACTTTTAGCTTCGCCTGTTTGTTCATTATTGATGGCAGCCATCGCAAAAGATAGCACCAATGCCACCGCAACAGTACCAAATAGCCCGATTGCGAATTGAATTTGATTGGTCACAATTTCTTCTATGGTGGCGACTTCAGAATCTTCAGCCGAAATTAACGCGCCTAAAGAAGCAATTTCAACTTCTTCATAATGTTTTACAACATGCCCCATCATCAATCCAAATACCGGGATCAGCAAAATTGCCACAACAGCAAAAACCAGCACCGCAGCTTTTTGTTGCAAATGCCACAATTCCGGTCGCCAATCCAAATAGATGATGCGATACCCATTAATGGCATGGTAAAAAACCGCTGCCACAATTGCAAATTCCCCAATGGTAAAGAGGGGTGATTGATACTCAAAGATAGCCTTTTCATAGAGCGAGGGATAAAACGCTGCCCATGAGGTATCAATGATGTGAATGTAAATAAAAAAGACAATGCCCAAGCCGGATAACCGATGGAAAACCCAACTCCATTGTCCGATTTTGCCACGATAGCGTAGCGTTTCTGTGATGGTTGTAACGAGTGTAGCCATAAGCTGGCACTATGCCTCCACTTTTGAGTGAATTTAACTTCAGATTTAACCATGATTATAACGGGTGATCGCTAGTTACTGCAAAGCCATATAAGAAAAATGTTAGAACCAAATCGAGTTTTTCGGCAGAATGTGACTTCTGGCTTTAAAATAGATGATAGAGTACGTGCGTTCGTTGTTTCCATTTTTTAGAAATGTTATAATCCATAGGCTATTTTGACTGTATAAGAGGAGTAATAAGGTTATGTCTGCAGGAGCAGGTTCAGGTTTAGCGGGTATTGTTATTGCGGATACTCGTAAAAGTAAAGTGGATGGCGTCAACGGGCGCTTATATTATGGTGGTTACAGTATTTTTGATTTAGCAGAACATGCGACATTTGAAGAAACCGCCTATTTATTATGGAATGATAAATTACCCACCCAAAGTGAATTAGACGATTTTAAACAACAAATTGCTGGTGAATTATCGGTTCCTTCCCAGATTTTGGATGTTTTAAAACTACTGCCCAAAGATTCACATCCAATGGGGGTGCTACGGACAGGCGTTTCGATGCTGGGTAATTTTGATACAGAAGCTGAAGATAACAGCCCCGAAGCGAATAAGCGTAAGGCATTACGGTTGTTAGCCAAAACCACCACCCTCACTGCTGCATGGGCACGGATTCGTGAAGGAAAAGACCCCATCGAGCCAAAACCTGAATATTCTATTGCGGAAAATTTCATCTATACCATGCGTGGTGAAGCCCCCGAGGCTACGGATGTTAGAGCTGTGGATATTTATTTGATTCTGTTGGCTGATCATGGCTTTAACGCCAGTACCTTCACGGGGCGCGTTGTGACCAGCACCGATGGCGATATGTATAGTGCCATTACCGCCGCAATTGGTGCGCTCAAAGGTCCTAAACATGGTGGAGCTAATGAAGCTGCGATGCGCCTCTTCATGGAAATTGGTGACATTGATAAAGTTGATGCCTTCTTCGCGGACGAAGTAAAAGGTAATGGCCGTAAAATTATGGGGATCGGCCACCGTGTTTACAAAGCCCCCGATCCACGCGGTACGGTTTTACATGAACAAGCCAAAGTGTTGGCAGAATCTACCAATAACAGCAAATGGTATGAACTTGCGAAAAAGCTAGAAGAACTTGCTCGTAATGATGACTACTTCATTGAACGCAAACTCTATGCCAATGTGGACTATTACAGTGCAATCGTTTTATATACGCTTCAAATTCCGGTAGACTTCTTTACTCCCTTATTTGCAATGTCGCGGATGGCTGGTTGGACAGCAAATATTATTGAACAATGGGCAGACAATCGCCTCATTCGCCCAAGCGCAAATTATATTGGGGATATTGACCTTGAATGGGTGGCTATCGGCGACCGTTAAGGTTACCAGCCTGTTAAATGGTTTGATCTTTCGCACGGCGAGGGCGTTGTCCCTGGCCGTGTTTTGTTTTAAAGTGAATCTATGGCAAATCCAGTAATTACTCGTGATGACTTACCCGATTGGATGCAACCGCACCAGCAACCATTTGATTATGGGCTGTTAATGGTGTTTTTGATCTGTTGTTTGGTGGTATTGCCTTGGCTACAAAATGACGGTATCCCCCCCATGCCTGCTGCTGAATCCCAGATTGCGCGTATCGCAGAAATGAGCCATAGCTTTCAATCTGGGATTTTGTATCCTCGGTGGGCATCTCATTTTCACTATGGGTATGGCTCTTTACTATTTAATTATTTGCCACCTCTCCCCCACTACTTGGGCGCCATCCATCTACTCTTAACACAAACATCCCCTGCTATAAGTGTTCATATCATTATAATTTTTGCTATCTTTCTGATGGGGTTTGGGATATTTAGCTTTACACGAAAACGCTTTAATGACGTTGCTGGCATGAGCGCGACACTGGTTTACCTGATTACCCCTATCATTTATTATGATGTAGCATTTGTTCGTGTGGAATTAGATACCCTATTGTCTCTTGGTTTATTTCCTTGGATATTATGGTTTATTGATCGCATCCAACAACATGAAGACCGTCGGGATATGGTAGGACTTGGCATCACCACCATGATGTTGATTTTTAGTTCGCTGGAATTTGGGGTAAGTTTCTTATTCATTAGTTTGTTATGGGTGCTCGTGAGTTGTCGTGGTATCCATGTATTGCATACTACCTTAGGGTTTTTGTTTGGTATTGGCGCCTCAGCTATCTATTGGTTGCCCGCTGCCTTAGAAGCTCATAATGTACATTGGGTGGCATATGAAACACATCTTCTACAAATTAATTTTCTTGATATTATTGCATGGACACAAACCCCCAATCCTGACCAATTGAACCTAACTGCAACCCATAATGTTGGGATCGCAACATTTATCTTTTGGCTCATTGGTGGCAGCCTCAGTGTTATGCAAAAATCTAAAGAGTATTTCTTATTGTTTGCTATTGGGGGCATCACGTTGGGGGTTGCAACCCAAGTATCAAACGCATGGTTGGATAATATGGCTCAGTTTCCACACCTATCCCGACCTGATTTATTAATTGTGTTTGTTGCGATGGGCGCAATTCTTGCTGGGTATGTTACCTACCAAGTAGCCAAGGTATTTAATGCAGTTGTGTTACGTACCATTGCGAATTTATTGTTACTGTTAATTGTGGTTGGTGTTGCAAGCCCAACATTACAGCTTGCAAATTTTGCACCGTACAGCCAAGATGATCCGCTCTTTGGGTATCTCCGAAGTGAAATTAGTGATGCATCATATGGCACATTGCACTATGGTGCTTTACTCCCATCAGAGGTAGCACAACTCCCGCCACCATCTCTTGCGTTATTAGACTCTTATGAAGTTGATCAAGTTATGAAAATTGAGCGTGTTAGTCGGTTGCCTACCTCTAATTTCTCAATTCTTTCACATAGCCCTATTGATGATACATTTAGATTGAATGTGGATAGAGACACTACATTTGAAATCTTAACCCTAGGGTATCTTGGATGGCGGGCATCTTTTCAGGGGCAATCTATCCCAACCCGCCAGTCTGAACTAGGTCTATTAGAAGTTGATGTTGCTTCTGGTCAAGGTGATCTGGTGGTTTATTTTGATAGTACCCTTACTAGGCAAGGTGGAACATTACTGACGATTGCATCTAGCATTTTAATGATTGGGTTTCTATTTTTTCGTCCGCCACGGCAGACTCGATTCAAACCACTCGTGCCGCCCAAAACATCACCAGCTCTAATTATTTTATTTGGTATGATGGCGCTCAGTCTGATTACAATTGCTCGGGAACGTGAGCAACCCATCACTCGCTCTGCATTTACACCATATCCTCTTGTTTTAGATGGCGGGATTGATTTTTTGGGATATGAGATTGACACAACGTCATCAGCCACCCAAATTGATCTATATTGGCAACCAACCCGCACCGCATTACCTGCTTACATTATCCAATTAACCGCAACAGATACATTAACCGGTGAAACTTACTTTCGGCAACGACATGCTCCTGGTGGATTGCAAACGTCAGATTGGCAACAAGGCTATTATATACGCGATCAATATCTGATACCTACAAGTGGTGAATTTGAAATCGATATTCAGGTGATAGCGTGTGATCCCCCACACTATATTGTGCCTTGTAACCCCAACCTACCACTAAGAGTCTTTTTGCCACGTGGCAATTTACTGGGTACAACCATAACCATTCCAGTGGAGTAACATTCTGAGGATGAGATTATTCGATATCATTCGTATGGAGTACCGCTGTGGCTGTTTTAAGGTATCCTTATGCCTTAAGAAGTTTCCCAAATACTAAAAGCTCTGCGATGGTCACAGTCTTGGCGATTGTCACATACCAATACGCTTACTTAAGGGTAACATCACGAGTTCTTTAAAAAGTCTATCAATCATTCGATACTCATCGCAGGCTGTGCTAAGATTATGCAAACAATGGACAAAGAAAATAGGCTATGTGGCGGAATTATTACACAACAACCTCTCTTGAAGAGACCCTTTCGCTGTTAGCGCAGCACGGTGATCATGCGCGCATTGTGGCTGGCGGCACGGATATTATGCTAGAGCTAGAACGTGGCGCACGCCCTGAGATTGACACACTAATTGACATTACACGCGTCCCCGATCTTGATCAAATTCAACATGGTAACGATACAATACAGTTAGGTGCGTTGGTAACGCATAATCACGTTGTCGCGAGTGATATGATTCTTCAATATGGTTTGCCACTGGCGCAAGCATCTTGGGAAGTTGGCGCACCACAAATCCGTAACCGCGCAACGGTTGCTGGCAATATCATTACTGCAAGTCCTGCCAATGACACCATTACAGCACTGATGGCTTTACAGGCAAGTGTCACATTACGCTCATCAACCAGTGAACGCATAATCCCTTTAAGTGAATTTTATGTGGGATACCGCCAAACGGTTTTACAACCGCATGAAATGTTAACGTCTATTCAATTTCCGGCTTTGCAAGCGAACCAAGGCGGCATTTTTTTAAAACTAGCTTTACGACGCGCCCAAGCAATTTCGGTCATTGATGTAGCGGCTGTTTTGACATTTGCGGAAGCCAACAATCGCCAGTCAACCATTACAGATGCCGTGCTCACGATTGGTTGTGTTGCCCCCACGATTATCCGTTTAACAGAAGCTGAAGAGTATTTAACAGGAAAATCCCTATCATCTGATGTTTTGCAAGAAGTGGGCGCTATTGCCGCAGAGATACCTACACCTATTGATGATGTGCGTGGTTCGGCAACGTATCGAAATGATATGATCAAGGTCTATCTGGTGCGTATGTTGCGCGCATTACGGGATGGAACAGAAGCCCAACAATATCCACAACATCCAGCAATGTTATGGGGTAAAAATCAAGCAAAAGTACACATGCCATTACCCCAGATGGTACGCCATGAACGAGATAGTGGTGAAATGATTACCACGACCATTAATGGTCAACAGCATACCATTAATGGTGGAACCCATAAAAATCTTTTGCGCTTTTTACGGGATGATATAGGCCTCACAGGGACAAAAGAAGGATGTGCAGAAGGTGAATGTGGCGCTTGTACTATATTTCTTGATGGGGCAGCCGTGATGGCTTGCATGGTGCCTGCCCCGCGTGCGCATGGGGCCGATATTGTTACCATTGAAGGATTACAGAGCGAAGATGGAAAGCTCCACCCGATCCAAAAAGGATTTGTAGATGCGGGGGCTGTACAGTGCGGGTTCTGTACACCGGGCTTTTTAATGTCGGGAGCAAAGTTGCTTGAAGAAACGCCTACCCCCACCCCCGAGCAAGTTGAACAAAGTATTTCTGGTAATCTTTGCCGTTGTACAGGATACTACAAAATTATAGAAGCATTTGAACGGGCTCAAAAAGAACAAACAAGATAAGGGAAACGTCAATCATGGTCAAAGAAGCCAAAAAAGAAAAGAAAATTAATCCATTCTTGCCTGTTTTAGGACTCACCTTAGCCGTTATGATGGGGATCATCTCATTTTTTGCCGCCCCATTTTTATTAGATCTATTCATTGACTACTATGGTGAAGTTGAATTTAATCGCCAACTCGGCGATGTCGACCGCAGTTTTGTTGAATATGGTTTTATGGCCTTGATGTTTTTTAGCCTATTTGGCATTGTCATGTTTATTGTGGCGGCGGCGATTGGTGAAGATCCAGAAGATGAACAACGGCTTGTCCGCCCACGTGAGGGTGATGTTAAAGCGATGAAAAAGTGGGAAGCTAAACAAGCCAAGATTGATCAACGCCGTATGAGGCGCGCCGATGAAATCAGAAAACGAAATGCAAAAAAGTAACGTCAAGGTTGAGTACACAAAAGTGATGTGATGTTAAAGGAGGCTGGTTTCATGTCGGTGATCGGGAAGAGTGTCATTCGTCGGGATGCAGTGGGTAAAGTCACGGGCGAAACCCCCTATCCAAGTGATCTGAATTTTGAGGATCAATTGTGGATGAAAATTGTGTTTTCTGACCGTACCCATGCGCGGGTTGTGTCCATTGACAGTAGCAAGGCAGTGAACCATGCGGGCGTGGTGGCAGTTTATACTGCTGCCGATGTTCCACAAAATGAATATGGGCTAATTCTCAATGATCAACCCGTATTATGTGGCCCTGGTAGCACTAAAGCGGGGGGGGATATCGTTCGTTGCCTAATGGATCATGTCGCCATTGTTGTGGCAGAAACGGAAGAAATTGCCGCCGCCGCCGCTAAACTTATTGACGTGACCTACGAAGATTTGCCCAGTGTCACTGATATGTACGCGGCGATGGCAGATGATGCCCCACAATTGCATGAGGAAAATCCCAATAATATTCTGTCTCATTATCGGATACGCAAAGGTGATATGGCATTGGGTTGGGCTGCGGCAGATGTAGTTGTTGAAGGTGAGTTCGTGACAGGGTATCAGGAACATGCTTACCTGCAACCAGAAGCGGGCATTGGCTATATTGACGAGGAAGATCGTGTTACGGTTTTGGTAGCAGGACAATGGACACATGAAGACCAAGAACAGATTGCCCATGCGCTTGACTTACCGTTAGAAAAAGTACGGGTTATCTACCCTGCCATTGGCGGTGCATTTGGCGGGCGGGAAGATATGTCTGTGCAAATCGTGCTGGCACTTGCTACATGGAAGTTGCAACGCCCTGTCAAAATTATTTGGAGCCGCGAGGAATCCATATTAGGGCATCATAAGCGACACCCAATTAATGTAAAAGCTAAATGGGGCGCAACCCACGACGGAAAGATTGTTGCCGCCGAGGCTGAAGTCATTGGCGATTCAGGGGCGTATGCTTACACCAGCACCAAAGTACTTGGCAATGCCAATATGATGGTTACAGGGCCTTATGAAATTCCGAATATTGAAATTGATACCTATGCGGTATACACCAATAATATTCCTACAGGGGCGTTTCGTGGGTTTGGGGGGCCACAAGGATCATTAGCGTCTGAGGGCATGGTCAATAAACTAGCGGAAGCCCTAAATATGGATCCGTTAGAACTGCGGGCACGGAATTGTTTCCATGAAGGAAGCCTTGCTTCCGTTGGAACCCCTCTCCCCAAAGGGGTGACGATTGATAAGGTTCTCGAAAAATGTGGTGAGTCCAGTGATTATTGGCAAAAAGATGCCAATGAATGGCAACGGATTCCCATTGAACAACCATCTGAGCCGTGGAAGCGGCGCGGCGTGGGCGTGGCTTGTGCCTTTAAAAATGTAGGGTTTAGTTTTGGCTTTCCTGAACAATGTTGGGCAACGATTGAAATTCATGGCGAAGCAGACATTGAAAAAGTGATTGTCAAGCACGCGGGTGCTGATGTTGGGCAAGGTGCGCATACCGTTATGGTACAGATGGCGGCTGAGGCGGTTAATGTGCCACTAGAAAAAGTCGAAATGGTGGCTAGTGATACGGCCTATACCCATAATTCAGGGAGTGCCTCCGCATCACGTTTAACTTTTATGGCCGGACGCGCCATCCAAGGAGCTGCTGTCGAGGCGATTGAAAAGTGGAATGATGAAGATCGGCCTGCGATTGCGACCTATCAATACCGTCCTCCTAAAACCACACCATATGATCCTAAAACAGGACGTGCTGATCCAAATTTTGCTTATGGCTATGTTGCACAATCCGTTGAGGTTGAAGTTGATATAGAAACAGGAAACATTGACATTTTACAGGTGATTAGCGTCAACGATGTTGGACGGGCAATTAACCCGCAACAAGTTCAAGGGCAAGTTGAAGGGGCTGTTGTTCAAGCCCAAGGCTATGCCATTATGGAAAATATGATTTCTAAGGATGGCAAAATCCTCAATCCCTATCTATCAACGTACCTCATCCCGACCGTATTCGACATCCCAAAAGAAGTTAAATCCGTGATTCTAGAATATGCGGATCCCATTGGCCCTTGGGGTGCGCGTGGGATGGCTGAAATGCCATTTATGCCTTTAGCACCAGCGATTTGTGCAGCAGTACATGATGCTACAGGCGTTTGGATTGACGAAATCCCATTAACACCAGAACGAGTAGTAGCGGCGTTAAAAGCACACAATGCACATGTGGTTATTTCCTAATTTACGAGTACTGATTCGTGGCGCAGGCGATCTTGCTAGTGGGATCGCTTATCGGCTCGTGCGAGCAGGTATTCCTGTGATCATGACGGAACTGCCTACCCCCTTATTTGTGCGGCGCGAGGTTGCTTATGGCAACGCCATCTACATGGATAATCATGAGATGGTTGTCGAAGGTATTACCGCCAAACTTGTTAAAGATACCAAAAAAATACCTTCCTTACTTGATGCAGGGGTAATCCCCATCTTCATTGATGAATCGGCAACGATTCGTGACCACATTTACCCTACCCCACAGGTGATTATTGATGCGCGCTTACAAAAACAAAAACTAGATACAACACTCCAGGATGCGGAGCTAGTTATTGGGCTTGGCCCTGGGTTTACCGTCGGTGAGGATTGCCACTTGATTGTGGAAACCAATCGTGGGCATACCCTAGGACGAGTCATTGACCACGGTAGCGCTATCCCGAATACGGGTACGCCGGGGTTTGTGGCAGGGCATGGCAAAGAGCGGGTCTTAAGGGCACAGGAAAGCGGGCGTGTGCTGCCTGTTGATGGCGTCCAAATTGGCAGTTTGCTAAAACAAGATCAAATTATCGCCCAACTTGGTGAGCAGGTCATCACAGCGCCATTTGAGGGGGTACTACGTGGCCTCATTCACCCATCAGTCCATGTTTGGGGCGGGCTAAAAATTGGCGATGTTGACCCACGCGGTAATGTCGAAAATTGTTTCACGATTTCAGATAAAGCGTTGTCTATTGGCGGGGGAGCCTTAGAAGCCATTTTAGGTGCTGAAGTCATTCAAGGAATCGTCCGTGCAACTCCATGAGGCACTAAGCCCACAAAAAGGCGATATTGTTTCATTTGTGGGAGCCGGTGGTAAAACCTCTGCATTAACCCGGTTAGGAACCGAACTTGCTGCGCTAGGCTGGCGGGTGTTAGCTATCACAACAACCCGTATCGCCCAATCGGAACTCAAACGCTTTCCGCACGTAATTCCCTATTCAGATTTTGATCAATACCCTACGGAGCAAAATTTTGTCTTTATTTATGACTATCTAAACAATGACAAAGTGATCGGACTGTCTGTAGATGACGTACATTCAGTTATTCAAAATCATGATTTTGATATTTTGCTGATTGAGGCAGACGGATCACGGCGATTGCCGCTCAAAGCTCCCAGAGATCATGAACCCGTTATTCCAATTGAAAGCACTATTGTTATCCCTGTTGTTGGTATGGATGCGTTAGGAGAAAATTTCTCAAATAAAGTAGTCTATAACTTACCGGCTATCCAGCAAGTTTTATCAATTGATGATGAGCGCCAAATTCGACCGCACCATATTGCAACCATTATGAGCCATTCTGATTTAGGATTAAAAAATATCCCAAATCAAGCACGTGTTATACCACTTCTGAACAAAACCCCCAACACGCAATACGGTCGCATTCTAGCGCGAAGGATCGCCCGTCAATTACTGAAAAACACACGACTTCAAGCGGTCGCAATCGGGCAGGTCCAGCAGATCAATAATCCAGTTTTGGAGTTACAACAACGAGTGGCAGCCATTATTTTAGCAGGAGGGGTATCCCGCCGTATGGGGGAACCGAAACAATTATTACCGTGGGGCTCTCAAACCGTTATTGAGGCCATTATGCAGCATGTAAATGCTTTGCCATTGGCTGAAAACATTGTTGTGACAGGGGCTTTGCATGATGAACTCATTCCATTGGTTTCTCCATATGGGGGGCGATCCATATATAATCCTCGTTATGCTGAGGGCGAAATGTTGTCGTCCTTCCAAACAGGGTTAAACACCCTGCCTAACAATGTAGCTGCATGTTTAGTGTTTTTAGGTGACCAACCACAATTGAATTTACGATTGATTTACCAAATTCTGATACGCTATGCTGAAGGAGGAGCCAGTATTGTTGCACCCAGCTATAAGATGCGACGTGGACATCCAATTTTGATCGACCGTCAACACTGGGATGCTTTACGTAGCTTACCTGATGGAAAAGCTCCTCGAGATGTGATCAACCAGCACCAAGATCAAACAGCGTATGTGGTAACACAAGACCCCAATATTTTGAATGATTTAGATACCCCTGAGCAATACCAAGCTGCCTTAAAACGTGCAGAGTTGCACTAGATTTTCACCCCATACTATACTGCCTTATAACCTCTAATAATTTAGGATCACTTATATGGAAAACAAATTTGGTGTTTTACGCTTAATTGGCAATATCTTTAAAATACTTGCCGTGATTTTATTTTTGCTAACGGTGGTAGGCTCTTTGATGATGTGCCTATTGTTTGTCGGGGGTGGCGCAGCTAGTACATCATCCTCTAGTAGTGCTGATTTAGGCGTTAGTTTTGCGGTGTTAGGTATCTTTTATGGTATTTTTCTGTTCATATCAGGGACAGTCTATTCCTTGATTTTATACGCGATGGGCGAAGGTATTTTTGTTTTTCTTGGGATAGAAGAAAACACCCGCGCTACCTCATTGCTATTACGGCGGCAATTACAGGTAACGTCGGGTCAAAAAGAAAAAAGTGACAACCTTTTATTAGAGTGATGGCTCCGTTTTTTGATCGCGGAATTGGGTTTCATACAATTCCGCATAAATTCCACCCTGGGCTAAAAGCTCATGGTGGGTTCCACACTCTGCTAACTGGCCTTTGTCCATCACCAGAATTTTGTCCGCCGCTAAGATCGTACTCAACCGGTGAGCAATCACAATACTCGTGCGGCTTTCCATAATCTTTTCAAGCGCTTCTTGAATCAATGCTTCAGATTGAGAATCCAAGTGTGAGGTTGCTTCGTCCAACACCAGGATACGCGGATTTTTGAGAATAATCCGTGCAATAGCGATTCGTTGTTTTTCGCCACCACTCAGACGATACCCCCGCTCACCAACAATTGTGTCATAACCTTCTGGTAACTCATGGATAAAATCATAAATATTGGCGGCTTGAGTGGCCGCGTCCAGTTCTGATTCCGTAGCGTTAGGTTTGGCATAGAGTAGATTGGTGCGGATGGTGTCATGGAACAAGAACGATTCTTGGGTTACCATCCCAATATGGCGAGACAGGTCATCAAGCTTGAGATCTCGTAAATCGTGACCATCCACGCGAATTGTGCCGCTCGTTGGATCATAAAGACGTGGCAGTAAATAGGTGATTGTGGTTTTCCCTGCCCCACTCGGCCCTACAACAGCTACAAGCTCACCGGGGCGAATATCGACTGAGATATTTTCAAGCGCATAATGCCGTGCTTGGGAGATAGGTTGTTCTGTTTCTCCGTTGGGCTTTTTGCCATCACTTAATGCCGTATCCACCGCCGCCATACTACCAACACGCTCTACAAAACTTAATGAGGGGGCATTTTCCAGATGGTAGGTAAACGTGACGTTCTCGAGTTCAATATGTCCTTCTACAGTGGGTAATGTAATCGCATTCTCTTTTTCTTGAATCTCAAGCGGAAAGTCTAATACTTCAAAAACACGCTCAAAACTCACGAGGCTAGACGCTAGTTCTACAGGGGAGTTAACTAATGATTGTAATGGTGCATAGAGATTACTGAGTAATGCCGCAAATGCAACTAGCGTACCCAATGTGAGTGCGTCATCTAAAACCAAGTTACTACCTAGCCAATAGACAATGGCGGTTCCAAACGCCCCAACTAACCCCAAAAGTGCAAAGAATGCACTGTTCAAAACAGCTTCTTTGACACCAAGTTGAGAAACTCTTTCTGCCCGTTTCCCAAAATCTTGAGCGGTGTCATCGGTGCGCCCAAACAACTTGATCAGCATAATACCGTTTACATTAAGGGTTTCATTCATCATCGCATTCATTTTAGCGTTCACATTCATCCGATTACGGATAATTTCTCGCAGGCGATTCGCAAAGAAACGAGCGGGTAAAATGACAACGGGCACGATGAGCAGGCCAGCCAGTGTTAAACGCCATTCCAAAGAGAACATCACACCCAACACCCCAACCACTGTAATGGTATTGGTAATGAAGTTTACGAATGTTGTATTGATAGCACGTTGAGCCCCCACCACATCATTGTTGAGGCGGCTCATTAACTCACCCGTTTTTGTGGTGACATAAAACCGCAGGCTCATGCGTTGCAGATGCTCAAAGAGTTGGCGCCGCAAATCGTAGATGACGCCTTCGCCAACGGACGCATTGAGCCAGCGTTGAAAAATCAACACTGCACTATTGAGTAATGGCGTCAAAAACAATACAAAGGCGATCAAGTTCACGGCATTATAATCATTGCCGCCTTCGATTAAAACATTGTCAATCAATTCACGTAGCGCCAGTGGTACAACCATGGCCAACCCTGTGGAAATCAAAATATTGATAAACATTAAGATGATTTTCCATGTGTATGGCTTGGCGTAGCCCGCCACCCGAATGAGTAATTGACGATCAATCGACTTCGGTTTTTTGCCAGACGATTCCGAATACAGGTATCCCCACCAACCTTGCATGGGTTTTTTCCTAACTGTTAACTGATGTTTCTTTATAGTCTAGCGCTGATCGGCTACACTTGTGAACTAGAAAAAAGGCTAGTGATCATAAAGGAATCATCATCTTGAGAATTTTAATCACCGGATCAGAAGGTAATATCGGGGTACATTTAGTACGCCAATTACGGGAAGAGGGGCATGATGTATTACGCGCAGACCTACTCCCCGGTTGGCATGATGATTATACCCAAGCGAATATCGTATTCCCCAACGACTTATTACCCGCCTTCCAAAACTTTAAACCCGATGCCGTTTTTCATCTTGCTGCGATGGTGAGCCGCGTCACTTGTGAACAGTCCCCACACATGGCTGTGGATACCAACTTGAGCGGAACCAACAACATTGCCCAAATGTGCAAAATCTTTGGCGCAAAGATGATCTACTTTTCTACCTCTGAAGTGTATGGCAATCTCACGGGCGAAATGAGTGAAGATATTGATCCACTCATCCCCACCAATCGCTATGGCTTGACCAAGTACTTGGGCGAAAAATTACTCGATTATGAACACCGTGAATATGGTATGGATGTTGTCGTTTTGCGACCATTTATGTTCTATCATGAAGATGAAACACGCGGAGCTCATCGTTCAGCCATGATCCGTTTTGCGGAAGGGCTTTCCAGAGGCGAACAAATTACCGTTCACAAAAATAGCAAACGCGGTTGGCTTCATATGGATGATGCGGTACGAGCAATTGCCCAAACCGTACATCTTGATGGCTATCATGTTCTCAATATCGGGCATCCTGACGTTGTAGAAACCGAATGGTTGGCTCGCCATATGGCAGAACAACTGGGTGTGGATGTCGAAAAGCATTGGGAATTAATCGAACTCCCCGAACGCATGACACTTGAAAAGTATCCAAACTTGGAACGTCAAAAATCAGTATTGAACTTTGAGCCACAAGTGGACATTAAAGAAGGTATTCGGCGCGTGTTAGCGGAATTTGCTTAAGCGATAGGCCATTAAACCCAGATAAAAGCTATAGCGATCAACAAAAATGCTCTATCAGACTTTTGATAGAGCATTTTGGGAAAAAAAGGTATCTTAACGATGATAATTACCTAGAGCTTGCCTTTTGTGCCGCGTGTTGCCGCTAATTCAATCAAGGGTGATTTATAATCAAAGGTAGTCTGTAGCTTTTCAGCGTGTGCTTCTTTGGCTAATCGTATTAATTCATCACAGACTTGGGCGGCGCTCATCCCTTGTGGTTCCCACAAATAAAATGCTAACGATCCTGGCATCGTATTGATTTCATTCAACCAAAATTCTCCCGTTGTGGGGTTTGCCAATACATCAATTCGTGCTGTCCCATGGCCACGTATGGCTTTAAACGCATTAATCGCCGCTTGTTGAATCGCTTCAGTCATCGAGTCACTAATGGGCGCGGGGATAATCCGTTCTTGCCCTTTCATCCCTTTGCCACCTTGCCGCAGATACTTAGCCTCAAAATCTTGCAATTCCTCATATCCAGTAGGTTGTTCTAATGTTGAGGCTTGAACGTCGTCATTACCCATAACCGCACAGTTGATCTCGATAATATCGTCACCGACAATCCCTTTTTCAACCATCACATGTGTATCCATATTCAATGCAATATCGATGTAAATAGCGGCATCATCTGCATTTTCAGCTTTGGCGATCCCAATGCTCGATCCCAACGTCAAGGGTTTGACAAATACAGGATAGGTAATATCATTTTCGATTTGGGTTAATAAAGTATCACGTTTTTCAGTCCATGTATGGCGACTAAATGTGATTGAAGGATCAATGACAGGCAACCCATGCGCTTTTAGGATGAGCTTGGTCATGCCTTTATCATTGGCAATAGCAGAGCTTAACACATGGGTTCCGACATAAGGTAAGTTAACGAGTTCAAATAGTCCTTGTAAGGTTCCATCTTCGCCATGAGACCCATGTACAACGGGGAATAGTACATCCAGTTGTGTTAATTGATTTTTGCTCAAGCGTTTGCCTAGTGGCGGGGTGATAATCCCTTGGTAAGCCACGCTTGATGACAGGGTGGTTTCAGTGGTGCCATTTAATTCAGAAATATCATTGACATTGAAGTTACGAAGTTGATTCAAATTATCGCCCGTGAACCAACGCCCTTCACGAGATATATAAATCGGTACGATATTGTATTTGGCAGGGTTTAGGGCTTTCATGACTTGAGTTGCTGTCACAATAGAAACATCATGTTCTACTGAACGACTTCCAAAAATGACCCCAATAGTTAGTTTGGTTTGACTCATAGCGTGTTTTGTATGTCCTTTGTCCTCGGCGGCATAGTATACCCAATCTTGTTCAATTTTGTAGCTAACGCCCTCTCAGCGCTATATATACGTATCAGGCAGATCGTTCAAAAAGAGAACTGTATCCCCCACTTGAACATTTGCTTGAAACCATTCACGGGCAGCATCAAAGGTATCCATCACTAACACTTTATTTGAATCAAAGTCTGTTTCAGCGATCCCGCGTTGCATCGCTTGGGTTTGTTCGATCCCAACCAAAACAATATCTGTTGCAGAGTATGTAGCATATTGTGCAAGTTTGAAGTTTTCCTCATCTTCAAGTTCTGCCAATTCAACCATCCCGGGCGTGATGAGAATACGCCGCCCGCTGGTATGCAGTTTAAGGGCATCCAACGCCGCCCGTGCCCCAACAGGGTTTGCACTATAGGCATCATCAATAATGGTGATGCCATTAGGTAATACGTTACGTCGTAACCGATGTTCAGCCGATTGTAGGGTTTTGACTTGTTTAGCTATGTGTTCCAAGCTCATCCCTAAGTGAACAGCAGCAGCGGTTGCTAATAAAATGTTGGTTACATTGTGCATGCCCATCAACTCGGTCTGGAAGGCGGCGCGTTGCCCCGTATCTTTATCAAGTACATCAAACCGCAACCCATCTAGCGTTTCTTCAACAGATTCGGCAACAAACCGCGCTTCTTCCAAGCCTTGGTAAGAAACAATGATCCGCGTTGCGGGGTATTCTCGCTTGGTCATCCCCAATACATAGTCATTGTCACCGTTGAAGAAACACACACCATCAGGTGGCAGATTTTCAACAATCTCATATTTAGCTTTGACGATATTCTCAATCGTTTTGAAGCGCTCAAGGTGCATGGGGCCGACAGCGGTGACAATACTCATCTTAGGATGGGTTAAGGCACAAATCCCAGCAATTTCTCCAGGAACGTAGGCACCCATTTCTGCAATAAAATAATCATAGCCATATTTTGTATCAAAATCGGTATTAATGGCTAAACTGACGCCCATAATTGTGTTATAGCTCTTGGGCGTGGGGTATGCTTTAAATTGGCTACTTAAGATATGGGTCAAAAAGGTTTTGGTGCTGGTTTTGCCATAACTCCCGGTAATACCAATCGTTTCGGTATCCGTTGCAGCGAGTTTTGCTTCGGCTTGCTCACGAAATCGCCGCCGCCGTTGTTCTTCATAGGGAAACATGACGGCATTCCCCGCTGGTAATGCTAACGGGCTTAGCAAAAAGCCAACGAATCCCAATAATGCTACTGTTGATAATGATGCTGGGGATTGGTCACCCCGAACCAAGACGATCGACAGTGCTAAAATCGTAATCACAACAACAGCAAAAGACGCACCAAGTAACCGTGTAGCACGTTCAGTACGCACAAATTCTTTTTTCGTCTCTTTTACGGGTTCCGGTAAGCTCACCAATGCAGCGACAAAAACCCATAACCCAAAATGCACGATAGGCGACCGTAAATCCCCAATTTGCAATATAAAGGAAAAAACAACACCCGTTAACATTGTGATCGCAGGGATACGCGGAAACCAGCGGTTACGCTTACTTTGCAACCAGCGCAAAAAGCGATCACTCATATATTCTTCAAGTTGATAAAACTTTGCCATGCGATAGGTTCGCAAAATGGCCGGGATTGTCCATACAAGAGCTAATAGGATAGTCATTGTTCACCACCAAGGAAATGAGAAACAATTCGCACAAAATAATCAGGTTGTTCGAGGTAAGCGTAATGCCCTGCACCGTCAAAAACCACCAATCCCGCATCAGGAATTGCGGCTTCCAAGATCTTGGCATCTGAAAGTGGGGTTGCATTGTCATTTTCCCCCCAAATGAGCAATGTTGGATGTTGGATCCGTTTGGCATATGGCACAAGATCTTGGTTGATGACTCTTTTGAAGGTTTCAGCAAATACAGGATCTTGTAACGTATTTTGATAGTCTGGTGACCCGAATTTGTGCTGAAACCAACGGCGGGTTGGGGGTTCTAATAGATGTAAGCCGGGAATTTTTAAAAGCGTAAATATAACGCGGCGGGTTGCATAATAGGCCCGCATCCTTACTGATGGTGTGGGGCGTACCCCCGCACTATCGGTTAACACGATTTTATCAACAATATTAGGATAATCCGCGCCAAGAACTATTGAAAGCCGCCCGCCAAATGAATGCCCTATTAAGTTAACTTTTGAAAGCTCGGCATAGTCCAAATAAGTCATGATAAATTGAGCATAACGCGGTACATCCCAAGGCTCAGGTGGTGTGTCAGAGGTTCCGAAGCCCGGTAAATCAAGTATATGGCAGGCAAACCCATGTGGCGCTAAACGCTCTCCAATGGGCAAAAAACTCGCGATCTCTTGCCCCCACCCATGCAGTAGTAGGACAGGTATACCTTGCCCTACCACTTGAACCCCCACCGATAGTCCATCAATGGACACTTGTTGGTGGTTTTGCATTATGCTTCCTCGATCTCGATATTGGCACCCAATGCGATCAATTTGGGTATCACCCCCTCAAAATGGCGCTCGATCAACTCAGCGCGATCAATGGTTGTTTCTCCCTTGGCACATAGCGCTGCTGCTAAGAGTGCCATCCCGATTCGCACATCAGGGGTATCAATATAATCGCCTCGTAAGGTAGTTTTGCCAATCACCACCGCCCGATGGGGATCGGCTAAGACAATTTGTGCCCCCATTGATTTGAGTTTATCAACAAACAATAACCGATTGTTATACAGCTTTTCATGGATTAGCGTTGTGCCTTGCGTTTGCGTGGCTAACACGGTGGTGATAGCCACTAAATCCGACGGAAACCCCGGCCATGGTGCGGTATCGATCTCAATGTCTACTTCATCTTGGATGCGCGTGGTCTGGAATGTATTTTGTTCTGGAATGTGGAGCTTGTCATCTTCTAGTAACGTCCCTACACCCAATTGTTCATAAATTTTTGTGATGAGTGTCATGTCATGATTCACGATAGGTGTGATGGTGACTGATCCACGTAACATGGCAGAAATCGCAGTGATACTCGCAATTTCCGTATAACTAGGGGCAACCGTTTGTTCAGCAGCGCCAAAAGATTCTGCTTGTTGGATATGGAGCAAGTTACTACCAATCCCATCAATTTTAACGCCCATTTTGACCAATAATTCTTGTAACGCTCTAAGATGCGGTTCGGATGCTGCATTGTAGATGGTTGTTTGCTGACCTAATCCTGATGCTAACAGACATGTTAACGCAGTCGCAGTCACACTTGTTTCCAATAAGATAATACGTTTTTGTTCCCACGGTTGGGCATCCAAAGTCAGTGTTTGACCATCGACATCAACACGAATCCCCAAGTCTTTAAGTGCCGTTAAATGGGTATGTAAACGCCCCAAAGATACATCAAATTCTATAGTCGCATGGTGCCGCCGCCGCAAGATGGCAGGTAATGTTAACAATGCAGCCAAGGATTGGCTGGTATGTTGAGCCGTAAGGGTTCGGGTAGCGATTTTATTGGTTTGAATCGTTAGTGTTTGATCTTGTAGAGTGTATGCTGCGCCGAGTTCTTCAACAGTTGCCAACATTTGGGTAACGGCATTTGTTTGCGGCAAGTTATGGAGTGTAACCCGTGCATCAGTCATGAGTGATGCAGCAATTAGTGCAATAGCTTCATTACTGTTCCCACCGGGGACGTAAGTTCCTTTAAGGGCAGCTTGTCCCTTTACAGTTAGGCGCACGAGCGATTGTCCTTTAATAATGGCTTATAACGAGCATATGTCTTGATAGGATTATGGCGAGTTGGGCAAGCTGCGTCAAGATTGACGTAGTATTTGGGATAAGATATACTCCTGCCCCGCCGTGACTTTAACCAGCTTAAAGGGTTTTTACAAAATATGACAGACTATGCTGAATTAACCGATGCGGAATTAATCAGTCTTGCAAAAGAAGATAAAGACGCATTTGGTGAATTATATGAGCGCTATGTAAAACGGATTTATAACTACGTTTATTACCGTACTAGCAATCATCACGACGCTGAAGACCTAACAGCAAAAGTCTTTATGCGAGCGTTAAAACATATCCCTAAGTATGATGAACGGGGCGTTCCATTTTCAGCGTGGTTATATCGTATTGCTCACAATTTAGTGGCAAACTGGCATCGTGACCGTAGCCGCCGCAAAATTCTCCCGTTGGATGATTATAGTGGACGAGATACCAGCGTTGAGTTGCCAGAAAAACAAACCGAAGCGCAGGAGGAGATCGCGCACTTAATGGAGAGTATCCGTCGATTACCCGAAGAGCGGCAACAGCTATTAATTTTGAAATATATTGAGCGGTTACCAAATTCGCAAATTGGGGACATCATGGATCGCACCGAAGGCGCGATTAAATCATTGTATTACCGTACACTTTCTGCGTTACGAGATGACTTGGGCGAGGAACAAGCCGAATGAACACACACGACATTCTAGCAGAATATGTAGAGGGGCTGGTTAACGGCAACTTAAGTATCCAAGATCTGATTCAAAAATATGATATTGAAGAAGGATCCGAGTTAGAACTATTGCTCCAACTCGCTGAAAAATTAGATGAAGTTCTGGTTCAGGTAGAACCATCAGAAGTTTTTGTAGAAGCATTACGGGATCGGTTGGTCAATGACCCATCCTTATTAGAACGCTTGCGGCATCTTTCTGCTGCACAGTTGGCGGCAGGTGTGGGGGGGCTTACTGTTGCCGCAGGGCTCATCTGGTGGGCACGGCGCTCAACGCTTGATGTGTTGATCCGCCGTAAACCATCGGAGACAGCCGATGCCTTAGCATCATAGGAGAAAACACAATGCAACAACAACGCTATGCGCAAATTACAGGGTGGGGAAAATATGTCCCCGACAAAATATTAACCAATCATGATCTGGCGAATATGGTCGAGACCAATGATGAATGGATTGTCCAACGCACGGGTATTCGCCAACGTCACATTCGGACAGAAAAAGACACCAACACGAGCATGGCAGTTGCCGCATCCAAAGAAGCGATGACAGTCGCTGGCATCACGGCAAATGATCTTGATTTTATTCTAGTGTGTACCTCATCATCAGATTATTTGTTACCGGGTGCCGGTAGTACCGTGCAGGCGGAACTCGGTGCCGCCTGTGGCGCAGTGCAACTGGTGGCGGGGTGTTCTGGCTGGGCATATGGCGCGGCGATGGCAAGTAGTCTAATTCAATCTGGCACGTATAGCACCATTTTGGTTGTTGGGGTTGAAATTGTTTCTCATGGGCTTGATTACACTGATCGTTCCACTTGTATTTTGTTTGGTGACGCTGCTGCTGCAACCGTTTTCCAAGTAACCGAAGAACCAAGTGGCGTATTGTCATTTGAACTAGGCTCCGATGGTGACAAAGCAAAATCTCTATGGGTTCCTTATGGTGGTTCAAGCCAACCAATTAACCAAAGCGTTGTTGATGAAGGCCGACACTTTATTGAAATGGATGGGCAGGAAGTCTTTAAATTTGCGTCAAAAACAGTTGCCGCATCTTTAAAGCGCGTCATTGCACAAGCAGGTCTATTACCCGACGATATTGATCTATTCATTCCCCATCAAGCCAATGCACGCATCATTGAGGCAGGGGCACGATTAATGCGTCAACCCAAAGACAAGTTTTATATGAATTTGGATAAATATGGCAATACATCTGCTGCGTCTGTGCCATTGGCAATGGTAGAGGCCATCCAAGAAGGACGCCTTAAACAAGGCGATAAAGTTGCTATTGTGGCATTTGGTGCGGGTCTTTCATGGGGGGCGGCTGTCATTCAATTAGGCGCTGGCGAAATCAGTAAAGCTCATAGTCTATTTTCCTTAGGCCATGCCAAGTATCTGGCAAAACGTACCCGCGAAACCGTTCTGGACACCGCCCAAAATATTATTCTCCCGATTGCGATGCGCTTTAGCGGTAAACGTAAATAATACTCATTTATAAAGTTTTTTGTGTAGCAATTCATCAAACAAAGCGTGGCGCTCAGCAATCATGGTATCAATGGAAAATTGTGACTGCGCCCGCTGACGCCCCGCTTGCCCCATATGGTGACGTAAATCAGCATTATCTAGGAGTGTGTCTAACTGAGTTGTTAGGGCTTCTATATCATTAGGGGGAATCACAAACCCCGTTTTTCCATCGACAATTAACTCCGCCGTTCCGCCAACTTTTGTTCCCACCACAGGGAGTTCACTGGCCATCGCTTCGATCACAACATTCGGGCAACTTTCTCCAAAAGCAACATTCCGTGACGACATGACCAATACATCCGCAGATCGCATTAGATCAGGGATGTCATCGCGAATACCCAAAAAACGAACCTGTTGCATAATTCCAAGGTCTTGGGCAAGTTGTTCCAACTGTTCACGTTGGGAGCCTTGACCCTCACCAGCAAAAACGATTAACGGTGGATTCGCCCGTTGCATCAAGGGTACGGCGGCTCTTAACATCAGGTCCCGCCCCTTTTCGGGGAATAACCGCCCAACATTTAAAATGATCGGTTGCTGTGTGCCAAATAGATTTTGTCGCTGATCATCACCCGGCTTAAAGCGGGTGGTGTCAATGCCGTTATACAACACCCGTAACTGTTCCGAAGGAAACCCCTGTGCCAAAATTACGTTTGCGGAGTGTTGACTATTGGTCACTACAATATCGGTAAATGGCATCAATAAACGTGTAATGGGGTAAAGGGGCGCATTATCATGAATGGATAATATTTTGATCGGAACGCCTGCCATGATAGCACCCAAGCGCCCCCACCCCGCAGCTAGCCCTTGAGCCAAGCTCCACACAATTTTGGTTTCTTGGATGCGAAATACACTGGCTAATTTATAAGCTGGCGTCAGATCATACTTACCCCCAGAAAACGGATAATGTAAGCGATTGGCCACGACTTTATCTTGCATGGTTGCCCGATCATATAATGCATAAATATGTGGATCGTAGCGATCAGGATCTAACCCATTCACAACATCCGCTAGCCGCATTTCCATTCCCCCCCGTGCAAAGCTGGTGAGAACAAACCCCACATGGTGCGGTTGATTAGCCATGTGCTTGCGCCATGATATTAACGATTTGTTGGGCGGCTGTCCCATCGCCATAAAAAGTAGGATGATCAGTAGGTGGTGGTTTCAATGCGTCTTGCACAGCCATTTGTATAGCACCAGGATTTGGTTCACATAAGCGATTCCAGCCAGCGTGTACAGTTTCAATCCATTCTGTTTCAGGGCGAATGGTTACACATGGACGTTGCATCACATAGGTTTCTTTTTGCAATCCCCCACTATCCGTTATTACGATCTGCGCCGCATCTAATAAAGTTGCCATATCCAAATAGCCAACTGGCGGAATGACTTTTACATTCGGAGGCATTGATAACCCCTCGCGCTCTAGGGATGCTTTTAATCTGGGGTGCATGGGCAACACAATGGAGGTTGCTAATTGTTTAAAGCCTTCAATAATGCCTGATAGGTGCTCATAATGATCTGTGTTTGCAGGACGATGAATGGTAGCGAGATAAAAATCAGCATTAGCTAAACCATGCTCCGTGAGAATGGCACGCTTGCCAATTTGTGTTTTGGCATAGTACAAAGCATCAACCATCACATCCCCAACATGATGCACACCTTTGGTAATGCCCTCTTGGGTAAGATTCTCAACGGCTGTTTGAGTGGGGCAAAATAGTAAATCACTAACATGATCAGTCAAGACCCGATTAATTTCTTCTGGCATGGTGCGGTTAAAGCTACGGAGCCCTGCTTCAATGTGAGCAACTTTGATATGTAATTTTGAAGCGGCTAATGCACCGGCTAGTGTGGAATTGGTATCACCATAAAGCAAAATCCAATCGGGATTCTGTTCAAGCAGATGCTGTTCAATGCCTGCTAACATCGCGCCTGTTTGCGTTCCATGCCCACCAGACCCAACGCCTAGATTGACATTTGGTGCAGGAATATTCAGTTCCTTAAAAAATACATCCGACATATCCGCATCATAATGTTGCCCTGTGTGTAATAAAAATTCCCCATGATGTTCCCTCAATGCGTGAGAGACCGGTGCAGCTTTAATAAATTGGGGACGTGCCCCGACAATGGTTAAGACTTTCAAAAAATATCCTCGACTTCACTCGTTAATTGTTGGCGCGTAATGCGTGTGGTACGGATTGCTCGCATTTGTTGCGTAATGGCTTCAGGATCAAGATCTAACGTTTTTATCACTTTGGCGGGCATCCCGACTGCGACACTATTAGCGGGGATGTCTTCCGTAACAACCGCCCCCGCCCCAATGACACTGTTTTTGCCGATGGTTACTCCTGGCATCACTAAAACCCCAGCCCCCAACCAGACATTATCATGTAAGGTAATAGGTGCTTCCCAATAATTGTGATAATGGACTTCATCTGTCGGATGGCTAGAGGTTGCTAATATGACATGATCCCCCAACAATACAAAATTACCAATGGTAATCCCCCCCAATCCGCGCAATAAGGAATGATGTCCGATCGCAACATGATGCCCTAATCGCACCTTTTGTGGAACCAAAATATTCGCACCGTCGCGTAGCACAACATCCTCACCACAACTGGCTAGTTCAGCTTTAAGGCGTTCAATGCGGTTTTCCTCTTGGATCAATGCCCATTTATGGCTTTCGTGCTTTAGTGTTGTGCCATACCGCCAATAAAAGACTTGTGCAATTTTTTGTACGAACCATTGATCCAACCACATGTATTTAAAATCCTATTCCGTGTGTGTTGCTTTTTTCCAATGCCTATTATAATGCCTTTTGAAAGCATACTAAGAGATAAAGCCATGAGTTATTTGGAATTTGTACGCCGTACCTTTACGGTGGTGCTGATCACAACCCTAGTTGTATTAAGTGTCATTATTTTATGGAGCATCCGATCATTTATCTTGATCGCTTTTACAGGATGGGTCATATCGGTGGCGTTAGAAATGCCCATTGCGCGGTTGCAAAAGTGGGGGCTGCCGCGTGGATATTCCATCTTAATAACGGTGATTGGGGTATTTGTGGGATTAACGTTGCTCATCACGCTAATTTTACCACCCATTTTTGTGCAAATGGGAACGCTAGTGGACGAACTACCTGCCTTGGCTGAAGAAGGCGTCACCCGTTATGAGCAGTTCTACAATAATCGGGATTATGTTCAGGCATTTTTACCAGAATTTACCCTAGAAGATTATCAAAATCTTTCTGAGGCAGATGTCGAATTTTTGGAAGAAGCAGAAGTTGAATCAGCGTTTCAAATTGACACGATTTTTAATTCAGCCGTTCCCATTTTAGGGGGAATTGGTAGTTTGATCGGTGACTTGGTTGCCAACTTGTTATTGGTACTCTTCATCACCCTGTATTTCATTTTGGATCCCTTACCCTACTATCAAGCGATTCTATCAATTTTCCCCAAAGAGCAAGAGCTTCGGGCTGTTGAGATTATTAATGAAGTGCGGCGCATTGTCACCGTATGGCTTGGGGCACTGGTGGTATCCATTTTTGCGCAAGCCGTGATGGTTATTGGTGTGCTGGGCATTATTTTGCAAATTCCTAATGCGTTGGCATTGGGGCTCATTGCAGGCATTAGCAATATTGTCCCCAATATTGGTTTTTATCTAGCATTGATCCCCGTTATTATTGTGACCGCCGCAGATGACCCTCAAAAATTGTTACCCGCCATTATTTTGTATGTGATCGCTGGTGAGATTGAAGGTAAAGTGATTTCGCCGCGTGTGGTTGCCAATAGTTTGAGCCTACCTGCTGCTTTTGTCTTAATCTTCCAATTAATTGCTGCTGTCTATTTAGGCTTTTTTGGTATTCTTTTGGCTGTACCATTGTTAGCCATCATGGTTATGTTGGTGCGCGAATTGTATGTTCATGATTCATTGGGTAAAAAAGGACATTTAACTGATCTGCACGAAACTGCGGATGGTAAGTTAGTGCTAACCACACCGGATGAATCATCATAAGGCTTATTCCCAATCAAAACAAAAACCTGTGAAGGTGCACCCCTCACAGGTTTGTATTGCTTGATGAGCGTTTATTCTTAGTCGCTAACGGTTAGCGTGAATGCCCCTGTTTGATTCAATCGATCATACACTTGAATCGTGTAAGTTCCACTATCTAGGGTTATGTCTTTAAGCGTACCAACGGCGCGGTTTACTAAATTGCCATCGACATCGTAAAGTTCAATATAGGGTAGTTGCAATCCCGTAATAGCAAGGTCATAGGTGGTTTTTTCATCTACTTGTAATGTAAATTTCACAATTTGTGCGGGGGCGTTGATGGTATTACCAATCGGTTCGTTGATGATAACCCCACCACCGGAAACTGCTTCTGGAATTTCTTGACTTTCAGCAGCGACCACCAGCACATAATCACCAGCAGATTGCCCGGCAAAGCTACTCACTTCAACTTGGATAGCATCGCCACCTGTTAGGTCAAGGGTTTCAATCCGCGCATTAAAGCCCTCGCCACCATCGTCATCTTGCGCGAGGACATTGCCAGCGGCATCACGGATGGTTACCAATGGATCATATGGACTTGTTGTATCGCCTGCGAGTACTTCAATGGTGTATTCGCCATCGTAAAGCGGGATGAATTTCCACACTTGGGTTTCGTTATCTTGAATAGTATTCCCCGCTGGTAACCCAACCACAACTTCGCCAGCTTGTGTTACGGTTGCTTCTACACCCGTGCCGAGCGTAATTTCAACATTTTCAAAATCACTAAACGCTAACAAGAGATAAACCCCATCTTGCGGGATGATGTAGGGGGCTTCGACCGAAAGCACCGTTTCTAGTGCACCATCAGGCGTATACAAGCGCAACGCTGCATTGGTATTGAGCTGATCATCTGCAACAGCCTCAATGGAATATAGTGTCCCTGCGGGGATACTCTCCACTTGGGCAACACCCTCTGTAAGCGGTAAAGCAGTGGCAAGCTCACCATTTGGTGCTGGGTAAGCAACACCATCAGCTAAAGCAATTACAAAATCACCTGCTTGGTCACCAAAGAAGCTTTGAACCACTAGGCGATACGTACCTTCAGCAGGCAGTTCTAGCCCTGTCAATAAGGGGTTAACGCCTGCGCCACTGTCATCATCTGCAACTAACAGCGCCCCGTCTGGATCGTAAACCTCAATATACAAATCGAGATCACTACTTAAATCCGTTGGGTAAACTGCTATGGAAATGACATCACCGGCATTAGCATTCAATACAAATTCACTGGGTTCACCCGTTACGAGCGACTCAAGGATCGGTTGTTCGGCAATGGTGATAATTTGCGTTTCAACTTCTGGTGGGGTGTCAGGATCATCCGTTGATGCGGTGGTGGTGTCTGCGGTTAAAGTTAATGTAAATGTGCCGTTTGCCGCTGAATCAAAGCCCGAAAGCACCAAAAGGTACTCACCAGCTTCTACCAACACAATGTTTTCAAATTCTGGATTTAACCCAACACCGCCATCATCATCGGTAGCAACAATTTCTCCATCTGGGTTAAACAGTTGCATAACGCCATCAAAGCTAGCATCAACCGTTACGCTAATAACGTCATTAGCCGCCGCAACAAACCGATAGGGAATACTTTCACCGTCAACCATTTCACCCGTTACTGCTTCACCATATGTGATGGAACTACCTTCACTACTACTACTTGGTTGTTCAGCAACTTCTGCCTCTGTATCGTTCAATGTTACAGATAATGTAAAGTCCCCTGTGCTAAACCGATCAAACCCATCAAGGTAGAGGTAATAATCACCTGATTGTGGGATGATAAAATCTTCTAGCAAGGGTTGTAAGTCTCCGCCGCTATCATCATCAAATGTCAGGTATTCAATATTAGGGTCATAGACTTCCAAATATGCATCAAATTCAGACGCTACCTCAATCGTAACTTGGTCGCCCTCAGTGGCTGTTAACACATAAACAGCGCGCTCCCCAGGGAAAATCGCCCCTTCAACGGGTACACCATAACTAATGGGGAGCGGGTCTTGCACAGAAAAGATAGTGAATAGAATTTCATATTCACCAGACCCTGTATTGTCGAATGTTCCAAGCACAACTTCATACGTTCCTGATTCAATGATTTCTAAGTCGCGAATCACCGGGTTTAAGCCCAAGCCATCATCATCATCTTCTTCAAGTAATGTGCCATCGGGGCCATAGAGTTGCATGACACCATCAAATTCCGCACGAACATCAATGCTGATGAATTCATTAGATTCTACGGTAAAGGTATAGGTTTTGGTTTCACCCGCCCCCAAGAACCCACTTGTGATTTGCCCAACGGTTAATTCGGTTTCACTTGAAACAGTTAATCCTGAATTGGTTAATTCAAGTGAGAGGGTAAATTCCCCAAAATTGTCTTCATTAAATCCACGCATACGTAGTGTATAGGTATCATCTTGAGGGAGTAATACCTCTTCAAGTGTTGGCATCAACAACTCACCAGAATCATCATCCTCGGCAAGTGGATTACCATCACTATCTAGTAATGTGATGTATCCATCAAAGTCTCCAGACGTTTCTACTGTGATGAGGTCACCTTCTGCCCCCTCAAATATAAAGTCTTTTGTGCCGCCGGCAACTAACTCGCTTTCAACCACATCACCATAAACAATACTGGTCGTTTCTGATTGACCACTGTCTGATACATCATCATCTGTGCTCTCTGTAGCTTCCTCATCTTCGGTAGTGGCGTCAGTGGTTTCTTCAACCTCCCTATCATTTGAAGATCCCGTGTCATCATCCTCGGTATCAGTATCTTCAGAGTTACCGTCTACTTCATCTGCATCCGTATCGGTGTCTGCTTCGCTCGGTGTATCAATTAACAATTCATATGCCCCTGATGTACTACCCGCAAATGACGAAACAACGATTGTGTATTCCCCGTCAACGGGCAATGTAGATTCAATTCGCGAATTAAGCGTATTGATGTCATCATCATTTTCTGCAATGAGGTCTCCATCAGGATCGAATAACTGTAATAAAGTATCCAGTTGGGCGACTGATTCAGCCGTACTTGTGATAACAACGGCTTCACCTTCGCTACCTTGGTAGGTAAAAGTATCTATTTCACCATCTTCACTTAATTCACCCTGTATTGGTTCTCCGAGGGTCAATTCCTCATCCCCACCTGCCTGCACATACCACATAGGGATGAGCAAACTTAGTATCATAAATAGTCCGATAAATCTGCGCATACTGTGTCCTTCACTATTGAACAATATAATTCAGGGTAAATTCGCCCGCTTGACCTTCGTAACCAAAAATTTCAATCACATATTGATTATCAGCATCTACAATAAATTGCGTGCGGGGGTCTTGTGATTGTGCCACGTCATCCACCTCTACTATGATATTACCCGTCAGCGTACTAACACGCAAAACAGGGTCAAACGCTGCTATACCTTGTACTACGATATTAATCGTCTGACCGGCTGAGGCTGGCAAGAATGCAATAAAAATATCGTTTTGGTTAACAGAGCCTTGCAATGTGCCACTCGCGGGTAACGCGGTCGGTAATGGCGTGGCTGTTGGGGCAGGTGTAGCCGTTGGTGGTATCGGTGTTGGGCGGTCGTTAGTTATATCCCACCACAAGCGATAGTCACCAATGGTGGCGTTATTCCGTGTAGCAACATGAATGATGTAAATGCCATCTTCGGGTACAACAATATTTTCTAAATAGGCGTCAAGTTCTAGCCCACTATCATTGTCAAACCAAGCTTCACCACTCGGCGATACCATTTCTACCATGACATCTAAATCAGGCACAAGTGATTCAACAGAAACAATAACCGAGTTTCCCGCTGTTAGCTCTATCGCCCATATTTCTCGTGAACCATAGGTTTCGAGGGTTTGTTCATTGAAAACAGCCCGTTCGGCCACCCCCCGTTCAACATCACGAAGTGTTAGTGGTTGGTTGTCCACAGTGAGCCAATATACCCCGGTACCAATTTCGTCAGTGCTACGAATATATAACGTGTAAACTCCTGTGGTGGGGATCTCAAATTGTGTAATAGCAGCATCAGGGGCATTTTCTAAAAAGTTATCATTTTCCGCAACAATATCACCACTCGGTGCCTGTAACTCGATGTAGGGATCCAATGGGTTCACAATCTCTGGTGCATCTGGCTCATCATCTGTAAGGGGCTTAGGATTGACCACAACAGATATAACATCTTCGGCTGTACCAAAAAATGTGTAACGATGTACTTCACCCGCTTGAAAAATTTCATTCTCGCGCGTTTCACCAATTTCCAAACGCCCACTTTGGGGTTGGGTTACGGCTTCTGTTGTTGGTGATTGCACTGGTTCTGGAGGTTGGGTGGGTTGTGGAGGCGTTGTTGGTTGTGCAACCGGAGCAGCAGGCGTCCCTTGATTCGTCGTAAAGTTGGGATCTTGGGTGGGAACATCAGTTGGACGTGGTAGCGTTGGGCTTGGCGTAAATGAGGGGGTAAAGGTTGAGCTCGGTGTTGGGCTAAATGTTGGTGAGGGTTGTTGTGCCACAACAGATGATGTGCCAAGGCTCCCCCCAAGCAATATGATGATACAAAGGAGCAGGCTCCCGCCAACCACAATGCCTTTATTTACAATCAGGTAAGGTTTCCACATCATATGACCAGTCCTCGCTATAAAACTGTAGATAGGTGTCTGTATAGGCTTGCCAGTAGCTATTCTCATGCTCACCTACAGGGTACAACATAAAGGTATGTTCTAACTCGTTATTTGTCATATTCTCATGCTGTGCATCGATATTCAGTTGGGCATAATCATCTTCACCGCGATCGATCCAAATTCTTAAGGGAGGATCAGGATGTTCGCCCTGTGTTAAATATAATGGATTATGGGTTTCTGGAGCGTGATACCAATCAAAAAATGGACTATGCCCCCCTAAGATGGAAAACATATCGGGATTCCGAAAGGCAATTTCAAACGCCCAAAACCCACCCCGAGAAATCCCACCGATAGCACGTCCCTCACGCTCGGTTTGCAAACAATAAGTATCTTCCATATGCGGAACTAATTCTCGAGTAACCACATACTCCCATGAATAGTCCTGTCGGAAAATATTGAGGTTCGCTAGCTCTCCCCCAAACGGCAAAACAACTGCCATCGGTGGCAAATAGTTCAGTGATACACCTCGCACAATCGCCTCATCAACCCCAATCAGATCCCAATGGCCATCGCCACTGCTGGAACCGTGCATCAAGATTACATATGGATACCGCTTTTGCATGACTTCATGACAGGGCGGTAAAAAGACCCGATAGATTACTGGAAAGCCAACAATTTCACTTGGCATTTCAGCATTAATCATTTCACCAAAAGGGGTTTGGCAGCGTGGTGGTAGTGTCGATTGTGCCAATGTGATCCGATAATCGCCGGCGTTCCATTGATCCACGTTGGTAACGGTTACTGTATAGGTTCCCGTCTGGGGCAAGCTAACATGCAATAAGATCGCATCTCGCCCGACACTACCATTGTCATCTTCTAACAACAGCGTACCATCTGGTGCATATAATGCCAACGCAGGATCCATAAACGTGTCTGGTTGGGGTGGGTAGCGTTCAGCACTAATGATAACCATCTGCTCAATATCGCCCTCAAATGTCCATGTATGGACTTCTGCCCCATTCAGTGTTGCTTCCTCTGATGTATCGAATGTTAAGTCCCGTATGTCGGCAATCGGTTCTGTTTGTGCAGCAGCACTCCAAACCCCCAAACTCAACATAAGCAAAACTAGTAATTGTTTTATTGGCATGATGGTAGCTCCGCAACATCTAACGGCAAGCCTTCACTATAAAAGCTCAAGTAGTTTTCCAATTGTCCTTGCCAATAAATCTCATTTTGTTCACCGCTTGCATTGATAATGTATCGATGATTGATAACACGATTATTGAGCGTGTTGGATACATTCGCAATATTGGAGCTATTGGGATCGCTTTGGGCATTGTCCAAATAGATCCCTAATCCTTCAATGCCAATGGCTGTTTCAGCTAATGCCATCGGATTATAGTCATTGGGGGCGTTTTCGGGCGCAAATTGGGGACTGTGCCCACCGACACGCCGAAATGTGTCAGGGTTACGAAAAGCGATGCTAAATGCCCAAAATCCTCCACGTCCAACGCCCCCGATGGCGCGTTGCTCTGTCCATAAACAAAAATCCCGTTCAAGCTGAGGGATTAACTCTAACAAAATTACATCCTCATAGGTTGCCCCAATTACAAAGGTGTCATCCTCTTTGAACTCACCGCCTTCTGGCATGATGACCACCATAGGTGCTAGTGATAGCGGTGCAGATGGTGCGGCATCTTCTAAGAGAGTTTCGGTTTGGTCTTGAGATGGAACACTACTTAATGCTGTGTCGAAAAGTTGAGCGACACCAAATTCAATCCATTGTTGGGCATCACTTTGTGCGTCATGTAGCAAAACAGTATAGGGATAGCGCCGCGCAGATTGGAAAAAGCAAGGTGGTAGGTATACATTGTACGCCAAAACCGCATCAGCAATGGTGCTTGTAAAAGTGTTTTCCAATACGGTACCTGTTTCTTGATTACATGGTGGGACTGTAGCGGTAGGGATAAAAACCTGTGTAGGGGTTGGGATGGGCGTAAATGTTGGGAGTAGTGTAGGTGCTTCAGGAACGGTTCCTTCAGAAACGCCAACAGGCGCTTCAGTTGGCGTTGCCGTAACAATCACAACCTCTTGTGTAACTTCGGGCACGAGTGGCTCACACCCCAAAAGGAATACGCAAAATCCTAGCGCGATTATTGTTATTGTACGCGCCATATATCCAACCCTAAATCACAGCCAATCACTAATGCTGTACCATCCAAGGAAAACCGCGCTAAGTCGGGTTGTTGGCGTTCACAGGGGCGAAAGTTACCCAATTCATATTGTGTTTGGGTGTTCACATCCCATGCCCACACTTGCCCCCGTGCGGCCATCGGATCCACCGCCAGAATGATGTCCGCCTGTGGGCTTAACAAGATATGCGCAATAAATCCGCTCTCCAGTGGGGTGATCAGTCGATTATCTTCTGTCGCAAAATCTAGCCAATACAGGTTTTCTGATGGTGGATCACGCCATGCCAAATGGGTTCCACTCTCAGGGCTTGCCACACTACCCGAAATATTGACCGCGCCAAAAACAGCAATGCCGCCTGCCTCAACTTGTGCGGTGATTTCTCCTGTTTCCATATCCCAACGACTAACCAACCCTGTATCAGTTACCGTAACCGCTAGGGGTGGGGGAACCCGTCCAATACGTACAAAGTCTTCTTTGTTTTGGAAGAGTTCAATCTCGCGTCCATCAGAACAAATTACGGTAATGTCTGCCATCGGATCGGGACTCATTTCACCACAGATACTACCGTTCTCACTAAACCATACACTCAAAAATGGGGTTTCAGATTCCACTGCGGTGGTAATGGTTTCTGTGACTAAATCAATTTGTAATAGATCAGTGGCCGTTGCATAGATCAATGTTTGCCCATCAGGAGACAATTGTCGCTCAAAATGTGTATCCCCCAATGAGACCGCTTTGAGTAGTTCCCCACTATTCCCATCCCATAAAACGGCGGTACTCAGTGGGGGTTGTTCATCAGCATTTGCAAATGAAACAATGAGCGAGGCATCCGCACTCATGACGAACAACCCTGAGGCCGGTGATAACCCCCGCGAGGAAACCAGTTCAAAATCAAAGTGATGGAGGCTTGTTAAGGTTTCGATTGTATCGGCTGTAATTGGCTGTGGTGATTGAGCAAGGCTTGGGTAACCGCTTGCTAACAGCCCAACGAGCAATAATCCGCTCCAGATTTTACGTATCAGCATAGCGATCTCGGATATAATCCAACACTACGGGATCAATTTTATCCCCTTCATAGGTTATGTCAGCCCGCTCTTCTAGGTTATCATTTCCGCAAAATGCCCAAAATGCGTCACGGCTGCCATCATCCCATGCACCGTTAACATCACCATTGTAATATTCAAGTTTGGTCAACACGGTTTGTAATTCTTGGATGATGTTTTCATCAAGGGGTAGCAAATCAGATTCTGGCGTGCTACCAAAATATAAATGATGGAGTTTGAGCATCGCTTGGAGCTTATTCACGGGATCAGGATCATCATCCACGCGTAAATCCAGATAGCGATCATTATCGCCGCCATAACCGCCTTGTGGGCGCACGACAATCACACCAGCCGCTTGCTTGCCGCGTTTGTCCCCACCGATGGTATCCCCAGCAAGGAGTGCTGCCACCAACCGATCCGACAATTCACCTTTGGTGTTCTCAAAGGTGGTAGCCATCGCTTCGAGCGTTTCGCCACCTGTCAAAATATTCCCTTGGCAGGTGTAACCCTGACCGATGCGATGCCCTGCCCATGCAAAGCAATCTGCCCCCGTATGGGCTGCCGCATTACCATATTTATCCACAATCCCGACTTGGCGATCTGCCTCGCCATCATCTTCAGCAAGCAACTTAGCGAGGACTTCATCGGCTTTCATGCCATCAGCTAGCATTTTTAAGCCATTGGGGCCAAAGCTAACTTTAGCGAATGCCTGTGTCGCCACGGCTCCAGCATCTGCTTGTGCCCACGAAACAACCGAGGCGGCTGCCAAGAACTTACTAGCCACTGCCACGCCCCATGCTTGCTCTTCTGGATCATATCCAACGATTGAAAAGGTATTTAATTGCAACATTGTTCAAAACTTTCTGTAGCTTAGGGTGTTTTCCTAATTGACCTTGCGTTAGTATCGTACCCGATATTGTTGTTGAAAAGGACATGAATTTATGATTTACACATTAAATCCACAACTTGCACAAAACACCTATGTCCGTATTTTAGGGATTTTGGGCTTTGTGGCGCTCACCGCATTGGCATCTAAAATTACTGTTTTTCGGGAACCAGTTCCCTTTACCCTGCAAGTATTGCTGGTGTTGTTAGCCGGATTTACCCTTGGTGCTCGTGATGGATTCTTTAGCCAGTTAACCTATATTACGGCAATTGCCGCTGGAATGCCGCTTGATGCAAATTCGCTTGGTTCAGCTGCATTCGCAGGGCCAACCGCGGGCTATTTGCTGGCCTTCCCAATTGCTGCGGCTGTTGTTGGTGCTTTGGCAGTACGCCCAAACTTTTTTGTTCGCTTTGGGGCTAGCTTGGTGGGCGTTGCCATCATCTACGTATTCGGCGCGATGTTCCTACGCTTAAACTTCGGTTTATCGTGGGAGTCCGCATGGGTGAACGGTGTTGCGCCCTTCATCGTGTATGATATGGTGAAAGCGGTGATCGCTTCTTCAATGGGCGAAAGCGCCCGTCAATGGTGGCAGCGCCAACATATTTATTAAAACCATTACCATAACTGCAAACATGGGCGGTAATTTTGCCGCCCATAGGCATTACTTTAAGGAATTTGACACTTCGAAAACGAATTTTATATTGAACCAGCAAACCCCCTCCGGCGGCTACGCCGCCACCTCCCCCGAATTCGAGGGAGGTGTAATACTTCGTTGGCTTACTTGGCTAAGCCCCTCCCCGAATTCGGGGCAGGGGTTTGGGGTGGGGTTGGGATTACAGGCCATATTAACATGATAAAGACATCCTAATCATAGTCCTTTGTAATCTCTGTTTTTTCTAAAGGTAACGTCTATGGGCGGTAATTTTGCCGCCCATGAAAAACACGAACACTAGGGACTTATGAGCGAGACAACCAATCAACCCAAACAAAAAAAAGATGTCCCCATGGAAGAATATGGGGAACAATACTTCCAAAACTATAATTATGCGGATCGCCCATTGGGCAAGTTCAGCATGTATTGGTTTGCCCGACGATATTATGCCACCTTAGTCCGTCGCTTTGCGCCAGCAGACGGTGGTAAGCTACTTGAACTTGGGTGTGGTCTAGGGGACTTGTTGGGATTGCTACAGGATGACTTTGAGTGCGTGGGCATCGATATTGATCAATACCCTGTTGAACAAACGCGCAAAAATGCCCCTAAAGCAACTGCATTTGTTCAGAGCGCTGATGATCTCAGTGTGTTTAAAGATGAAGAATTTGCGGCAATTGTTGCCCTCCATTTAGTAGAACACTTACCCGATCCCGAACACTCCATTCAAGAGGTACGGCGTATTTTGAAGCCGAATGGGGTTTTCTTATTTGCAACCCCAAATCCGGGGTATAGCCTACGCCGTTTTAAAGATCATGCCACTGATGCGATAGGCAAAGACCCAACTCATATTAACGTTCAACCACCCGACCAATGGCGTCAATGGCTGGATGAGAATCAATTTACCCTACTGCATCATTTCGGCGATGGTTTGTGGGATGTTCCTTATTTACCAGTTATCCCCTCACAAATTCAATTTGGGATGTTTGGGCTGCCTGCACTTTTCCAAGTGATGACACGCACCACATGGACACCGTTGACCTTAGGCGTTAACCAGATCGCAATTGCACGAAAAACTTAGTTTGTTACCCAAACGCTGAACAAAAAGATTGAAAAAATCATTAAACTTAGGGCAAACTCGATCACAATATTGACTAAGTACATTTCCAAAACGGCGCGTCCGCTTTTGAGTGCATCCATGATTTCGCCAAGGCGCATAAATTCGATAATGAGTGCCCCTAAAATCGCACCTAACAAGGTCCCCAAAATGGGAATTGGAATCACGATGGTTCCAATAATGCCACCGATAAAACTACCCAAAAATCCCCAGCACGACCCACCGCGCCCCTTCATCCCGATGTAGCGTAACCAAAATTCTGACGTTGCTCCGATGATCATAAACATCGTCATGAAGATCACAGCAATGATGGGTACACGTTCAAAATCGTCTAAAACGGCATAAATTACCGCAATTGCCCATAACAACGCCGGCCCTGGTATAAAGGGAATCAGGGATACAAATAAGGCAATAATCATTAAAATGATGACGAACACTAATATAGGTGTTTCTAACATCTTATTGTCGCCTTCTGATAAAAGTAAACCATGTTGAAGCTCCCAATAATACAATAGCCGTTAGCATCCAGCTAAGTGCCCAAAACTCAGCCGGTAAAATTACTTCATTAGCCATGCTGATCGCATCGTTACGCGCCGAAGTATTATTCGATACAATTTGAAATAAAAATGCAGCATCCGTAATAGCATTTAAGCCAACCACAAAGGCCAAAAAATTCAAGGCAAATAGATTGACATTGCGCTTGCCAAATTGCCCTACCAATAATAATAAAGCACCGCTTAAAACCCCTATCAAGACGGTCAGGAAATTATCGCCAGCGCTAAAATATAATGCCACTAATATAGAGACTACCAATCCCGAAAATGCAATGATGCGCGCGTTTCGGGTCGTTACCCGCAGGGCGAAATATCCGCTTACCAGAACCAAGCCTAGTGTGATACCAATTTCTAGGATGTTAAAGTTTTCCAGCGCTAGCCCAGCAAACAATAACGCGAGCATCGCAAATAGTAAGCCCAATAATCGTGACAATTGTTGTGGTTTATTCATCCGATTCGCAACCCATAATAACGTGGCGCCAAAAATGGCAGTTCCCAAATAACCTGCTGCAATGATAATGGGGCGGATCCCCCCGCGTGTATAAGCTAACCCAGCGCCATTTGAAAAGACTTCAAACCGAACAAACTCACCACCGGTTAAAATCGCGGCTGTGCCATGCCCTAGTTCATGAATTAATGTAACGAGTAATCGCAATGGGTAAACCACAAATGACGTTGGGGAAAATTGCCATAACACAAAGGCAACCATAAACGCACCTACAGCTAAAATAAGATCTTGGTTGTGTTTACTGTTCAATCTTGTTCTACTTTCCGCTATGATATGCTTATCCTAAATCAATATAGTATCTATGAAATAATACGTATGGATGGAATATTTGGTGTTGGTATCCTCGAAATGGTCATTATTGTGCTAGCCATTTTGATCGTTGGGGGGCCACAAAATGCTGCAAAATGGGCAAAAGAGCTTGGTAAGATGTTACGTCAGGCACGTGATATGTGGAACCAGATGTTAAATGATCTGGATAAAGACATTGGTGACGATGGCCGTGAAGTGATGAATGCCGCCCGTCAGGTCACCCGCGAAGTTAACCAGATCCGTAATGTTGCGAATCCAACAAGCATCGGTCGTCGTGTTAGCAGTATGGTGAATGATAGTGTGCGTGAGGTCGAAAAAACAGTTAAAGAGCCGCTTACCCCACCATCTACTAAATCCTCAACTAATGGTGTCAATAAAAAAACAACAGATGCTTCCCGTTATGGCGCATGGACAGCCCCCACAAATAAACCAACAACACCCGATCCTGAGCGATACAATGCTTGGACAGCGGAACCCAACACAGAAGAAACAGATGCTTCATAATGCACATCAAAAATCCTAAAGATGTTACCCCCTTTGAATCTCCGCATGGTGAGGTCGTCCGTGAGTTAGGTGGCGCTGTTGATGATTCGCTCATACAACATAGTGTAGCCCACATTACTCTAAAACCACATTCTGCTTCACTGAAACATTATCACCCAGAAGCCGAAGAAAGCTATGTTATGCTGAGTGGGCAGGCGCGGGTTGTGATCGATGGTGAAACGCAATTACTCAATGTAGGGGATATGGTAGCAATTAAATCACCCCAAGTACATCAAATTTTTAATGACACCGATCAAGATGTGGTGTTCTTGGCGATGTGTGCGCCACCTTGGACACCGACTTGCAGCGTGTTTTTAGACGAAAATTGAGTTCGCTTTACCCCAACATTCTTTTGAATTAAATGGATTGTATAAAGGTTTGGGTATCTCTCCAAAATTGTTCAGGGGCTTCTTGATGAATCGCATGACCAATTTTGTCATAAACCATTAATTGGCCGTTCGGAAGCGCATCAACCATAGCGGTGGCATTCGCAACAGGGTTTAAATCATCTAACGTTCCATTACACATCAAGACCGGACAGGTAATTTGAGCAGCTTGGGAATAGGTAATGTCGCCTCCAGCATCAATAATCTTAAGCATAGAATGTACCCAATGTTTGGTCATGGTGGGGATGTGTTCTGCCCCGTGAAGGGCATCAACTTGTGGTGTGCGCCAATATAAATTTGACATCCCCAGAATGGCCGGTTTAATGATGGGGGAAAAATGCCCCGTTGCCCCCCATGTGATCACGCCACGAATTCGATCTGGGGTTAGAAGAGGTAGCCATAAGGCAACTTCGCCACCATCGCTATACCCCATGACCATCACATTGCTAAGATTTAAATGCTCAAGTAATGCGGCTAAATCTTTGGCATCTTGTTGATAAAAATCGATCCCATAACGGCGCGGCTTGGGAGGTGACTGCCCATATCCTCGTAAATCGGCGGCAATGACTTGATATTTTTCTGCTAAGCGCGGTAACAGTGCTGGAAATTCGCTAGTGCCTGTACCCATAAAACCATGAATTAAAAGTAAGGGATCACCTTTACCAAAAATCTCATAAAATAAAGCTATATCTTGATAATGGAATATTGGCATGGGTCGACATATCTTTCTCATTCTGTTCTTTTGTATTATGACAGTTAGTGGTTTAACCGCACAAACCCCAAATCAATCGCTAGAAGGTCAGCTATTGATCAATGTAGTGGATGTTGGGGCAACTGAACGCCCACATAAGCTTTTTTTGGCGGACACTGCTAGCGGACGCATCACTGAATTGTTAGTGCAAAATCAAAGTTTTTTTGCATCTTGGGTGCGCTGGTCACCTGATGGCCGTACCTTTGCTTATTTAGCCTCTGCCCGTCGTGGTGAAGCATATGAACTATGGCTTGCTGATGCAAATGTTCGTGCCCCAAATCCCCGCCCCCCATTATTTGAATTAGGGCTAAATGTGGTTACGGCAGATTGGAACCCACGTTTTAATTTCATTGCTGTTGGCACGGGGGGCACCAATCGACAAAACAATGGAATTTATCTGGTCAATGCGAATTTTGAAAATGTCGTTTTTGTAACGGCAGCCGATATAGCTATAGATGCGCTCCTTGATTGGACATCTGATGGCGCTTTATTGGCATATGGCACGTCAGACAATCAATTACAGGTCGTGAATACTGAGACCGAAACAACTGCTACATTAGTTCCGCTTGTACCAAATCAACCGCGCCAATTACCCTTTTTTCAAAGCGGATGGTTTCCACAGGATATTTATTATGTCTACACCGATATTACTCAGCAAACTGTTTATGCTGTGAATACGGAAAGTCGCGCTCAAGTGCAAATTCCTGAACCATTCACCAACCCCTATGAAGTGGCATGGCTACCCGCGACCAATCAATTGTTAACGCAACAAGATAATGAGTTAGTTATTTTTGATATTTCAACGGATAACATGACAACGATTGCCCCCAATACAACATTACGACTGACTGATTCTTTTGGGGTAATGGCGGATAATCGTATTTTGGTCAATGGTGTTTTAGTGATTGGTGATCAACAATTTGCCGAATGTATGTTGATCGATTTACGCGATGGGTCAACTATTTTGTTACGAGAGGCTTATCCTGCTGCAACATGGGCACATACCATTTGCCAAGTGTTACCAGGACGCGAACACATTGCGGTCATGACGACCGATGACCTAAGCAGTTTTGAGTTGCTCCCACCCGATTTATTGTATAGCTTATATATTTTGCCGTTAGATTTAACAGGATCCGTGTTCTTAACCCAAAACTATACAGGATTTGGAAATGCACCATTGGCGTTTTCAGCTCGGTGGCAACAAGTAATCTTTCAAGAGGAAAATGATCTCGTGGTTTATAACCTCAATGGCAACAAGCTCACGTTAGTGAGCTTGCGAGAATTGGATCTGGTGGGCGATGTTGCCCGTTTTGAATTTTATTGGCAACCTTAATTCGCTAATGTTGGCGAAGGGGTTAAGCTGGGGGTTGCTGAGAGGGCTTCTGGTGTAGAGACATCAGGCGTGGCTGTCACAGGATTTTGAAGTTGTGGGATGTTAGGTAATGGCACTGCCCCACCTAACATATCTGCCACAACAGTTTCGCCATAAATATCACAGATTTCTGGCACATCATTAGAAGATGTCTGTTGAATGGCATAGGTTGGATTGAAATAATTCCACACTTGGCGCGAAACTTCTTCAATCACAGGGAAAGATTGTTCAAAGTTCAACCAGTCAGTCCGTTCATGGTAAATCATGGAGAGGACATATACACCCTCAGGGCCAAATACAATTCCGGCATTCCCATGTGTGTTATTGATCCAGCCATGTTTATGGGCGACCGTAGCGACATCGGGGTTTACCCCTGCTTCAATCAACGCACCGATGCGATTCCCACTCATTACCCGTAACATTTGGCGGCATTCACGTTGATTAATCTGATTGGGGAATGTGTCTAACAATGGCCCTGTATTGTTGACGGCACATTGATACATGCTGCCAAGTAACCACCCCATTTCTTCAACAGTAAGTTGATTGAACGCATCAGGTTGCGTGCGTGCTTGGTCAACAGACGTTGAAACCGATGTAACAGGGGCAGGGGTTGCATCGGGGTTACCTGTAAAAAATGGCGCAACGACAAACGAATTGCCAAGCCCCAGTTGCTGCATGTATTGGGTAATCCGTTGACCACCTGCCAAAATATCACCATCGCCCACAATTTCCATCATGCGGTTGGTGCTGGTGTTTTCACTACAGATCATGGTTTCGGCTACGAGTTCGGCATCTAAGACTTCTAGGGGTTGATCGCGCTCAATGAAATAAGACACCAAGACTGGAATTTTGTTGATGCTCATCCCACTGTAGGCTACTCCACCATTGATTGTAAAATGTTCACCTGATAGCAAATCCAGCACAAAAACTGAGCCTTCGCGATCCGTGCGGGGTGCTAAGCCTTGGGAAAGCAAGTAATCAAATACTGTTTCGCCAAGTGTCGCTTCTAGCTGTGTGCCTGAAGATGAACCCAGTGTTGTAAATGGGGAATCCATCACCACAACCGCATCAGGGGTGAATGTTGGGGTTGGGAATGTAAAAGTTGTTTGAGAAATGACCCCTAATTGGTTGATGTCACCATCAATATCAACCACATTGTCAAAGACCCAACCGGTTCCCGTAGGCGCACCCTCAACCACCACCTGATACCAAGGTAATGATTCGTGACGGGCAACGACGGTCAAAATCGTACCACCGTCTAAAGTTGCGATAATGGGGTAATCAACACCTGGTGCATACCGAATATTTGACCGTCCTGTAAGCGTTGCAGTAATCACATTCACAGCAGGGGCGGCAGCCGGTGGTGCTGTCGCTTGGGGAGCAGTGTTTGCACCATCGGGATCAGCGGGTGGATTTGCTGCCCCCGCAATGGTTGGACTTGGGGTTGTAAGCGGCGTTGTTGATTGCCCCGTTTGAGGGGGGAGTTCTCGAATCGCTTCTTCAAAGGGAACTGTTGTGAGATCGCCACGTGTGACTTCAACGAGTTCTGCAAACACCCAGCCAGCCCCTAATGGGATTTCAGGCACTTCTAGCAATAACCACGGCACTTGGCTATGTTGCTGCAACACACGATATTCTGTGCCATTGGCAATTTCGCCCACTAAATCAAAATCAGTTGTGGGGCCACTCCGCAGATTCGCTGTACCAAGTGCTTGCGCATAAACTTCGGGCGCAGGTTGTCGCGCTAATGTGGATAGCGGTAGTGCGGTTAAAATGATTACCAAGAGTAAAGCCGTTACAATAAAACGCATAATAAAATACCTCCGACCCCATACTTTACCATATTCATGCTGATCCTTGATGCTTTTTGGAGTTTGATTCACCTACGCCAAGGACATGCTTAGGACGCGCTCATGGAATCTCGACAGTGCCTAATTGAATAAGATTGTCTGTTACTATCTGATTATTTTCACCTGAGGTATCGACAATAGGCAAGCGATTTAAACTATAAAAATCATAAATACCAACCGCTATCGTATACAGCCCACTTGGGATTTCATTATCAGTAGGTAGTAAAATAATGGTGTCTGTTTGTCCCCCTTGTGGCAAGGCTGGGCTAGGCATTGTGTTAAATAGGGGGGCATCAACTTGATTGACGATTTCTCCCGCATCATTCAATAAAATTGCTGTGTAATGCAATGTTTGGTATGTGGGGTTTATACTTTGCCATGTTAGATTGACGGCAATAGGTTCACCAAGCATTGCGTTATCAGATAGGGTAGATGATGTTAGTTGTAAAGTCTCGCCAACTTGAATCTGATGGTTGGTATTACCCCTTTGAATAGGCGGTAAATTTCCTGCGTAAAATGATGTGATGCGCGCAAAGTTATTCGATGTTGGTAATGCAGCTTGAGTGATTGCGGCGCGGCTACCATCTGGGCGAACCAACGCTATACTAAGATGATAGATGGTGTCCTCGGTTGCAAAAAAATTTGTTGGCAACGGGATAAAAAACTCATCTCGTAACCCTTGACCAACAGACCAGTCACTAGCCGTTATGGCAGGGTATCCAGTCGTACCGATTTCCCAATCCCCCCCATCAGCAATCAATTGTTCACCATTGTCTGAAAGCAACTGCGCAGAAACAAAATAATCTGTTTCTAGCTCCCCAATACGAGCAAAGTATAATCGCCCGGCAATGACCCCATTTGGCACAACCGCATGGCGTAAGGGTTCGTATCCAATAAATTGAATGGCATCATCAAAGGTCGCATTTTGTGAGATTACAGTCTCAGGAAGTGTGTCCACACGATAATACCGAGGGCGCGGTAACCAATGAATCGTTGCTAGCACGATACAGACAACACCAATACCCAAACCCACACCAACCAGTATTTTTTTATAGTCTTGTTGTTGTGGTAAATAAAGAGCGATGCCACTCGCAGCGATTAACAATAAGGGGGTCAGTGGGGCGCGAAATCGAGAGACAACAAAAACGACTGCAATAATGGCTGTGTAGCTCATAATCATCATTGGCAACAGAACCGCTAGACGATTTTTTCTGTAATCGGTGAGCGTTAATCCGGCAATGGTGAATATCGTCAGAATCCCAAAATTTGATAGCCTCCCCAATGATAAGGCAGCTAAAAATGGAGATAGTGTATACCCGTTACTGTTAACATTGATGCTATGCCCATCCTCGGTGGGTTCCCAAAATAAGGCTACTTTTAGCAATAACAGTTCCAGCGCACGGAATGGATCAGATTGTATAGCGTCTATAATTGCTTCAGAACGGCTATCATAATCATAGTGATGGTATGCTCGGAAGCTGACCGAATAATCAAATGTACCGGTAGCGGTATCATTATTGCCAATATGTAAATTTTGGGGGCCATTATTAGAGAGTAACGCAGTTGAACCGTTCCGTCGATTTTCAATATGGAGCGGTAAAATGCAGATAACAACAATAATGATAGTAGGAACTGATTTTTGAATCGCCACTCGCCATGAGCCTGATACATACCAAATAAAGACAGGCAAGACTATTAACGCAATCAGGAGGCTCGTTCGAAAATAAATATTGATAGCTGTAACCAATCCCAAAAATAACCATGTTAGCGATTGGTGGTTTGACGGAATATCTTGAGCATACCGAACCATCAACCAAACCATAACAACAAAAAATGATGTGCCCGCGCCAGCCACAAAGATACTGGTTTGATAGACCATTAACGGGGTATAAAATACACATAATAAAGCACTCAGCTTTGCTGCGCGGATGCCATATAATCGCCAAGCAATGTCTATTATAAGAACGCAACCAATAGCGCTAAATATGACATGGACAAGGTGAATATTCACGGGATCAAGTCCAATAATAGACTGAACCCCTGCTAGCCAGAGAATATTCCCTTGCCCCCACAGCGAATTAATGAGCGAATATGATCCATTCAGAAAGCCACGAGAAAGATTAATATAGTTATCTGTGCCCTGTGGCAAACTATAAAAATCAGGATCGTGGTTAGTCCGATCCACCATCAATATTAAGCGAGGTATAGCGCTGACGATAAAAATAGCGCCGTAAAATATCCATCGATGAACTGAATATGCAGCCCCTATAACACGCCCAACCAAGAATAATAACCATATTATAGACACTGCAAGTATAGTTCCCGCGATTTGCTCGCGGCGGGCATGAGTATAGGCTTCCGAAGGCGACACAGTCACCCCAGGATCTATGCCGGGTTCATTTGTCCAACTGCGGCTATGATCTAATAGTTGCCATGAATTTGGTAACAGACGTCTTTTTTCTATTTTGGTAATTAAGGGTAAAAACTTATCAGATGGTTGGTGTTGTACAGAAAGTTGAATTAAATTATTACCCGCTATCAACGGCACAGAAACGGACTCTTGTAACAATTTGCCCGCATCAACTGATTGATTGAATACAATATCCCCATTAATGCTTAGTGTCGCGCTTCCGCTTGCTGTTACACGCCATGTTGCCGTTTGGGCATTTTCTACCCAATACCAGCCAACAATCGTCGGGTTTGAAAAATTGCCAACATAGCCATCAATATATGACCATCGCCATCGCCCAATAAAATTTTCCCCATCAGAGATGGTAAAACCCAAGGGGGCTGTCCACGACGCCATACTGACAACAATATAAACTATACTGAGCAGACTAATGCTGGCTGGAATGCGCCATTGTGTTAATGTAGACCAAATTTGATTCATGATAAGTAAGACTGCATGATCCAATAATCAGCCTTCATTGTAACAATCTTTTTAGTGATAGCGCTGATGAAAATAATATTTTTAGGTTAAGTTTCGTTTTCTGTTTTAAATCATAGATCGTGAGGGTATAGTGGGGCAAAGTGCCCCACTATATATCTTTACAAGCTGAACTATATCAACCGTGGTTTCTTGCAAAAGCATTCACACAATGACAAACATTTATTGACGAATTTTTGCCATTGTGTCTTTGGCTTCTTGGATTAAAGAGTCGGATAATTTATTTTTTACCATATCGTTTTTAGATTTTCCTTGAATCGACTCTAATTCTAGGATAGCTTGGGCGCGTTGGTACGCAAAGTAGTCCCGCACACTTTCGACATAGTTGTTTTGGATGCGCGGCGCTAATGGGCGGTTGGTTAACCCTAAAGCAACAAACCATAAGAATATTTTGACCTCTTGGTCTTTCACATTGTAGGCATCCGTAAAGAGTTGTCTTACATAAACCACATCCGCATAATCGACATAATCCTGATTCAAGTAATAAAACCCTTGGTCATAGTCAATGAGACTGGTCAAGATTTTTTGGTTCGATTTTGTGGCATGGAATAATTGGTAGTTTCTGGGGGTGGCATCTCCCCAAATTTCCGATGTGATTTCATCAAGTGAAAGTCCCGTGTCTTGAGCCATTAAGAAATTGAGCAGAATAGGGATCGTTTTTGAATCGGAACGGGTTTTTTCTAAATGGTTGTGGCCATGTATCCAAAGTTCTGTTTTCCCAAAGAAGTGAACCCGTGCCTTAGTTGGCAAGGAGGCCTGTAAACCACTTTGCATAAAGAGTTCAATTTCATTGAGCAGCATACGGCCACCCTCGCTAGAAAACCAAATGTTATTGAGTTCTTTGGCCGAAATTAAGTACCATCGCCAAATATGGCTAACATCACCTAAAATACGGCAATCCTTTATACATTCCCCAAGCCAATATTTAGCTTCTTTATCTGCCTTTTGCATTTTAGAAGCCCATGCCATTGTTAATTTTGAGATGCTAGCTTCTGCGTACATATGAGTGCTGCTAAAGAAGTCAATTGATTGCTTTAACTTTTCTTGATAGCTACTATCATGCAACTCACCCAATTGGCAATCGACAGCAACATTCAAGACTGTATACATATAACTGTAGATAAAGTCTTTTATGGGGAAGAATTCTAATTCTTCCAATAAACGTCTAGCATTAGCACCTTGCCCCATAAACAATGCTTTTTGAATACGGGTATACATCCACCGTACGTGTGTGCCATTCCCGATACGAGTAATATCAAGATCATCACGGATCTTGTCGTCTTGACCTAATACCAAGCGAATTTCGGCCTCTTTCATGTCAATAAATGGTAGATCGTTGGTCAGGTTACCTTGTTCAGCAACTAATCGTGCATCATCACATAGTTCCAATGCGCGATTGAGATTCCCGCTTCGTTGTTGGAAATTGGCATCTAATACAAGGCTACGGATACGATAAAAGAAAGCTTCATCTTTATCTTCAAATCGAGATACCATTACTTTTAACTCTTGATGGTATTTTGCACCAAGATCAGAAAATCCATTTCTATAACAAGTGTCAGTGATGTAAATTAAAATCTGTAGCTTGTCTTTTTCAAGTGAATGGCGAACAGATAACTCTATCGTTTCATCAATTTGTAGTTTGTTGATAATCCCAATGGATTTTTGCCAATATTCAATGGCTTTTTTAGGGTCGGGTGTATCTTTTAGCGTATGAATCCTAGCCATAGAACTTAACGCAGCCATTTCATGCGTTTTATCATTACCTGTTTCCAGAACAGTATTAGCTAGTTCAGTCGCACTTTTGATGTCGAGTTTCTCAATGGCAACATGCAATTGCATCAAGCGAACACGATTCATATTGTATATTCTGCGATCATCTGGCAGATCTTGTTTTTTATATCCCTCTAGCGAATCCTGTAAAACATTCCACCCAGTTGCATAATCACCTTTTGTGATGAGACGCCGAGCGGCTTCAAAACAAATTTTAGGATAGTCTAAACGTTCTTCTGGCGTTAGTAGATGGTATATATTAATCAAACTATCTGAGTTTTTTACAACAAAATCGTTGACATGATTTTCTACCACCTCTAACGATTCAGCATTCATACGCTCCAATAGCTTATTGATGCGGGGTTCCATTTTTTAGTCCTCACTTAAGTTTTCAAACTAGCTAGGCTAGTTCAGTAATATGGACGCCACAAATAGCAAGCCATGTACATTACACAAATACCCTTTCCTACATTCCATGTCGAATCAAGAAACATATCTATTTGTGAATGTATTACTGAAATCTAGCTACAAAAAAAAGCGTTAATTTTTCACAGACGAAAAACTCGCATTTTTTATAAATAATGATTTGGTTTCTGTGTATTTTATTTAATTATCCGTTAAGAATGCAAGCTGAACTTGAGGAACGCTTATGTTATTAATTCGTTAAATTTGAATATTCTAACTAACGACTTTGTTAATTAAATCTAAAAAATAAGCTTTAGAATGCTTATGCAATATGTTTAGTGGGGGAGTAAAATCATTTAGTGGCAATTGACTGATAACCTGCTGAATGTCCGCTTCAGTGCGCAATATAGGAATAAATGTAAATCGCTCTCCAATCGAACGGCGAATATCTGATTCAAATGCTTGTAACAAAATACTATATGTTGGACACCCTGCTAAGGCAGTCTCAATTAACAAATTTGATCCAAGTCCTAAAATCAAATCCGATTCTTTGGCTAAATGATAGGGATTAATGTCTTTGATGATTTGAATATTGCTATTGAGTTTTAACATTGCGCTATGTATTTGGCTCTCCTGCTCGATTGGATGTAGTTTGACAACCAAGTGACACTTGGGATGCATCATGTTAGCAATAGTTTGAACCGTTGTATAAATCTCATCCTCCATTGGGATGTTATATCCATACTCTGCATACCATTTGTCCGGCAATGGTTCTGAGACAAACATGATTAGAAAATCTTTGTCTGGGATTTGAAGGTTGGTTCGCAGATCTTGCGTGGGCAAGTCAGAAAAATCAACATTCGCAAGATGGGGATTCCCTGTCACGATAATGTTTGACAAAGGAATCCCTAATTGCGCTAATTCTTGTTTAGAAATTTCATCAAATGTAGCAATATAATCGGGGACGAACACCAATGGTTCATCCGTTTTGGTGTCCTTAAATCGTGCGTCATAGTTTGTCCATGTGTCAACAAATGCAATGCTTGGAATTTTATGGAAACGAGCTAAACGAATCGCCTCTTTTTCAAGCCCCGGTTGTACGGATGTGCCCGTTAACATGAGATCAGGTTGTAGCTGGTTGATTACATCATGTGAAAGTTGTTGTGGTGTTTGGCAGGTGATACGATATTTTTCTGGCAATAGTTTAGCGGCAATATCTTCTGCAAAGACGTGGACACGATACCCTTGCTGATTTAAAATTTGCACTATTGGTGCTAACGCTTGGGTAGTGGCAATATCACGCATGACCACCATGACCGTTTTTGTCATCTCGTCATATCCTGTATGTGTTGTAGGAATTGGGTTACACGGACACCGTCCGTAATATCACATAACGGTTGTGTGTTTTGTCTTAAAACTTGCGCCGTATTATCTAACATTTTCATTAATGTATGGTTGAGCCCGCTAGGGATAGACTGCCAATCGCCTAATATAGGCATTCGCGCCAGTTGGCTTACCTGTTTTGTCAGTCGATAGCGTATGATGCTACCGCCATCTTCTAATCGTAGCAATCCAGCTTCGTATAATAGTTCTAACCCGAATATATCAAAGCCACGATGAGCCTGTAAGCTACCGACACCACCTTGCTCAAATTTAAAATAGACGGTTGGTGATGTTGGGTAGACGCTGTCGATATAGTTAATCTGTTGAATTTCCCCTACCCACCAATGAAGCAAATCGATTAAATGAGTTGCATTATTGGCGATACCATTCACATACACTCCGCGCGCGCTTTGCAATGCACCCATAGATTGTAAAATCTGTGGCACTTGTTGCGCACCGCTGTCCCATCGTCTGGAAAAATTCATGACACAGGGGATGTCTTTAATAAGTGTTTGAATTTTAGTGGCTTCTTCAAGTGTCAAGGCAAGTGGCTTTTCACAGATAATCGCCTTCACGCCTGCACGGATGGCAACGGTGATGGGCGCTAAGCGAATCTGTGATGGTGTTGCGATGATGGCAATATCGGGTTGATGGCTGGCAAACAAAGCATCATGGCTTGTATAACAGTTATCAATACCCCATCGTTGTCCACAATCGCTAAGATTTTTTTCATTGGGATCAGCAATGGCGATCAGTTCAAAATCAGGATGTAGGGTCAGTGCCCCAGCATGGCTGTATGGGGGGTCAGCAACACGATGATCATCATATCGGCTGCCCATATTGCCACATCCGATTAATGCCGCACGATATGGCATAATTTATAGCTCATCTATTTGTACAACACGGTTTTCTTGCATAGATTTTTCCATTGCTGCTGCGGCTTCAACCGTTCTGAGCCCATCTTCTAATGTCATAATCGGATCAGCATACCCCAAAATGGCATCAAGGAAATGATGCACCAATGCCGCAAATGAGCCTGTAATGCGACCATGCAACTCAGGACGCCCTACTGTATCTGGGCTAGTCACACTGCCATCCCGTTTATGAATCATCATGCCTTGTTCTGAAGGGGTAATATCAGCGCGACCATTTGTACCCTCAATATCAAATTGACCCCATCGCCAAACACCGTTAAAACCTGACCCAGCCCATGTATTTTCAAAGCGGGCAACCATACCATTACTAAACCATAAATCTGCAAAAAAGCCGTCGCTTATCTGTGCTGCGTCCACAATACCATGAGCGCGAACTTGGGTGACTTCTGCACCTGTGATCCACCGCATAAGGTCAACGTCATGCGGCGACAACCAATAAGCTGCGTGGCAACGCCCGGCAATGCGTTGAAAGGTTGCTTGGTCAGCGCTACGCCGTGCATAGATATGTTTGATGTCTCCTAAATCACCTGCCTGAACCTTTTGTTGCAAAATCGCAAAGCGCGGATCAAATCGAAGAACATGACACAGCATACCGATTTTATCGTTTGCTTGGGATGCCTCATAGATTTTTTGTGCTTCAGGCAAGGTATGTGTCATTGGTTTTTCAAGCAACACATGGCAATCATGCTCAAAGGCTTGGAGCGTTGGGGTTAAGTGATCCCATTCTGGTGTGGCGATAATGACTGCATCAAGATCATGCTGCCATAAACTGGCATAATCTCCGTTAGGGTAACCCACAACATTAAACTTTTGGGCAACTGCCTCAGTTTTTTCAGGTGTGTTCCCTACCAAAGCAACGATTTGTGCCATGCGGCTTTCATTGATAATACGTGCATAGAGTTGCCCCATACGCCCCGCACCAATTAAGCCAACTTTTAATCTAAAGGTATCCATGTGTCATTGTGCCCTTTTGCGTGGTCGATAGCATCTAAAATTCGCATGATTTCGAGTGTCTCAGTAAATGGGATTGGGGAACGTTTAGTTTCACCAAATGTCAAAATTTGTTCGAGCGTGCGGATGTAAAAATCACCCCACGCGTTAATTTCTGCTAGTAAGGTTCGTTGTTCAACAAAACACGCAACATGATAAATTTCTTTTGTGTCGCGCAATAAATTAATGGTTACAGTCCGAGCATCTTCATATTGAACGATTACAACATCCGTATGTTTGCCTTTTGCATATTGAAGCCCAACGACCCCCCGCCCAAAAATAGTGACCAATAACTCAATCATATGCACACCATAAAAATAGATATTATTGGCGCGCTCGCCAAGTGGTGGGTAGGCTGCCAAACCAGCGATATTCCCACTTCGCCATGTTGATGAAAAGTCAGGGTGTTGTTGTAAGGCTAAAACCTCCACCGCATAGCGCAATGGTGAACATGAAAAAAGTGGAACTTGCTTGGTCTTGGCTAAATCGGCTAGTGATTGGGCTTCTTGTAGGCTATTGGTGATGGGCTTATCGATAAATGTTGGAATCCCCGCTTCAATCGCTAACTTAGCAAGCGGATAATGATCCTCCCCATAGCGGCTTTCGACCATCACCAGATCAACATCTTGAAGTGCTGCTTCTGGGGTTTTTGCTACCGATTCAATGTTTGTCTGGCGGGCTTTTTGCCGTGCTTGGTCTTGATCTTCTCCCCATAGGCTTACCACTTTTGCCCGTCCATAAAATGGACTATCAGGAATATTCATTAATTCTGCATAAGCTTCTGTATGAGAACTATCTGCCCCTAACATTGCGATTTTTAACATACTGTATTGATCCTATAAACTCCACTGTGTGCCGGCAATATAACGGATGCCATCATCGTGGTGCATGTAATAGATTGTATACAGGCTACCGTCTTGGCGTTGGATTGATGCAGGATACCCTACATCCCAACCTGTGCCATCATCACGAATAATGTATTCTGTGTGATCATAAAATCCTTGTTGGGGCGAAAACTGAGCATGAACTGCCCGCACACCATAGGGTGAACGCCGATAACCATACGTTACTAAAAAGCTACCGTCTCGGAGCCGTAATACATGGGCAGGTTGCCCGTAAATCCCTGTTCCTTTGGGCGCATCCCACGTAAAGCCTGCATCATGTGACATTGTCCATTCGAGTTCACCTGCCCCTCCTTCACTCATGAATGTAGCATCGTCATCGTCAGTAATGAATGTGACATCAACCCTCAACACCGCTAACAAGGTTGTCTCATCTAACGCAATAACGGATGTTTCATTATAATTTTTACCTTGGCGATATGGGGCGGGATCGGTTGCAATATCACTGAAGTCCTGCCATGTTGTACCCCCATCCCAAGAGCGGGCTATCATAGCATGTTCGGTTCGTTGCGGATAACCTGCATAGACTGGAAGCAACAACGACCCATCAGCAAGTTCAATCGGCGCTTCCCGACTAGCAAGGGTTTCATCTGTCATAAATTGACGATTGATAAGCTGCCATGTACGACCTTGATCATCAGAGTAGCAAAATCCATCCCCACAAATTTGCCCCACCAGCCCACGACGCACAAAATGCCGATTGATGACACCATCAATTTCGTGGCGTTTGGTAATCGGTTTCAGTTGCCATTGGGCATACCGAACTAAATATCGCCCTGACCGTAACACCGTTAAAGCAGGGTCATTGGGGGTAAAACCATTAATCGGATCGCTAGTATGTATGGTGATAGGCAAAGACCATGTTTGCCCTGCATCAGTTGACCGTGAAAAAGCGATTTTGGCATCAAGATCTTGATGAGTATGTGTATGGGTTTTGGCTGCTGTAGCAGTCGCTTTGCCAGCAATGCGAAATACCGCCAAGAGATCCCCATTCACATCGGTTGTGATGTGGGGAAAGCTACTATATTCTTCAGAATTTTTATAAATGGTGTAATGCTGCATTAGGGCGCTAGCTTTTCTGCACGGCGATATAATTCATCCAAAATTTGCCGCGCTTGTTTATATTCTCGTTCTGCGGCACGAAAATCTTTTGCGTCATCAGCCGCAATGCCGCGATCAATGAGTTGTTTGAGATCACTCCGCATATCCCCCATGTAGCCTTCACTATCCCAATATGCGGGTTGGTCGGGCGTATATGAGCTTAAATGCGCATTGATGCTAGATAATTCTGGTTCTTGTTCTAGCAAAGCAAAAATATCTTCACTAGTGAAGATTGGTTTTTGTGGATACAAGCGACTATATACGGCTTTGAAAAAATCTAAATCTTCTGGATAGTCCAATGTCCAACGGTGATGCGCCATAATTTTCGGATAGGAAAAGCTCTCAATATTGAAGTCATCTTCATGATGATAAAAGTAAGAGAGCGCATTGACGCGATGCGTTTTGAGCGTAGCATTTTTCCAAGCAAGTTCTAATGCTGAAAAACGGAAAACATCTTGTTCTTGCCCACTTGGATAGGTTTGGGTGGCAAAATTATGGACATAATCGGCATCTTTTTCGAGCAAAATATCAAGCGCCTGTTGCATCAAGGCGGGGTCAGCAAAGGGTTGGTCGCCACCAATGTGCACAATAATCTCCGCACGATGCGCTTTAGCGGCTTGATACAAGCGATCTAAAACATCTTCTTCGCTACCTTTATAAATTTTTGCTCCATATTTTGCCCCATCTTCTTGCAATGGAATATCTTGTGGTGTATACGGTGTGGCAAGAACCACCTCGTCTAATGGCTCAAAGGCTTGCATCCGTTCAATAATATGCCCAATTGCAGATTTACCGTAGATTTCTGTAATTGATTTTCCGGGTAAGCGTGATGATCCCATCCGTGCTAGTAAGATTCCGACAACGCGCATCGTTATTATTCCTCAAATTGTTTCCAGTCATAAACAGGCATTAAGTCAGCCATCAAGGATCGTGGATTTTGGACATATATTTCAATGCCACGTTTTTGTAACCACGGCACCCAGAGCGCCATTTGGTCAATAATCCCAGAGAAAATCGTCGGATGTGTTACAGACCGATCTTGATTATTGGCGACCCATTCTGGATCTGTATCCCAAGCAGCATCTTTAAAATACTCCGTATCATACAGATCGATACCAATCAAAACGATTCGTTTCCAACCCCCTTGATAGGCTAAATTAACAGCGTCCGTGAGTGTCCCCGCCCCATGGGTAACCCCATCTTGAAAATGCTCAATGGGTAGTTGAGACTCGCCTCGTCTTGAATTTTTGTATCGTAAAATTGTCGTATCTTTCGATAATAACCGCATACCGATCAGCAAATTACTAGCCACTGCAAACCAGCCTGCCTGACAAATCCAAAGCGCCTGCTCCAATTGTGGATTGGCGTTTACATCAGCAACATATTGACGGATTTCGGTTTTCCGCTCGTTGATCGTTTGGTAATGGGTTTCCCGAAAAATAAGGATGTCACCCCGCACAAAATCTTGATGACCAAATAAATGCCAGCCAATGGTGTTATGTTTGGCCACATGTGCCCATTCATCATCTGAAATATCCATTAATGAAGCACCTGCCCCAAACACAAAAACAGTATCTGATGTACGTCGTGTTTTGAGTGTATCGACACTGTTAAAATGATGGGGATAAAATGACATGGCCTGTTGATTCGTAATCCACGCATAGAGCTGACGATAGAAAAGAATGAGCGCATCTTTTGCTCGCTGGGGAGAACTTAAATACCAAATGGTGTAGTTAACTAAAAATCGTATCCATTTTAGAAGTTTCATGGGTTAAGTAACATTCAGCTTGGTAGATTCTTTCAAAATATGTTCATAAGTATGGGCAACCTTATGAGGATCATAATGGGTTTCAGCATATTGTCTAGCGTTAGCGCTCATTATCTCATGCTGAGACACATTATCAACAAGGTTTAAAATGGCATTGCTAAGTGTGGTTGCCTCATCACACGGAACCGCAATCCCCGCTTGGCTTTGTTCTAAAATTTCAGCACTCACCCCATCTGTGGCTGCAATAATAGGAACCCCACAAGCAAAGGCTTCGTAAACTTTTGCTGGGATTGTCCCTTGATATAAAGGATGTTTGCCCATTGCCCAACACGTTATATACACACTATTCCAGATGAATGGCATTTCATTATGGTCAACCCATTGAATCCATTGAACATAGGGCATATCAGTTAGGCGTTGACGTATTGTTTCACTATGACTACCTTGACCAACCAATAGACAATGAATATTTGGGTGATTTTGAAGATGGTGAAACGCATCCAGTAAAACATCAAAATTATATTGTGTTGCAAAGGTTCCTACAAAGGCGATCACTTTCTTATCGTCAGGAATGTTGTATTTATGGGTCACCGCTTGTACATCTAAAGTTGGTCGGAACACCTCCAAATCAACCCCATTATAGACAACAGTGGTAGGTGTTACATCGCCAATGTAGCCTTGTATTTTACGCTCCCATGCAGGGCTCATAGCAATGATATGTGTTGCTTTACAGAATAACCGATTGACTAAATATCGTAACAAACGATAAATCCGTGAATGTTCTGTTAATGCACCAACTGACAACAAATGATCAGGCCATAAATCTGAAACATTCAATACATAAGGCGTGCACTTCCACATTGCAAGCCGCATAGCTGCGAATGCTGCAAAGATTGGTTGAGATTCCACCAACATGACATCAGGTTTGGGTTGTCTCAATCCGTGTAATGCCATCACTATCATCACAGATAATTGACTCATCAGTTTGTAACGAATGTGAGCATGTGGTGTCGCCCATAACCATACCCGCACAATGTTCAATCCATTGATGGTTTCTCTAACTACCCATTGGCCTTGATACGCATCGTCTATTTTCCCTTTGGGGTAATGTGGCATGGTTGTTAGTATGGTTATGTGATGCCCTTCTTGATGCAGTAAAGTTGCTAGCCGTGTGAGCCGAATGGCTGCTGCACCAGAGTCTGGCGTAAAGTAATTGGTGACAATCAGAATATTCATACAAAAGAATGTCGTGCCTATCGATGTAACGCTATTATGAAGCAAAATTGTCTAGAAAAATAGCATTATACATACTGACAGGCGTAGCGAGGCTCGTCTTGGGGGAAAAGTGTAAAAATGCTGTCTGTTTTTATCAAAAAATAACAAAATGGTATAAATTCTCTCGATTCTTGAAAAAACTATTTGCCTGCAAGTTAAATCCATGTTAAAACAGTCAGGATGTAAGACATTGGTTGCAACATTTTGTTGTTGCCAATTTTAAAGTTCGTTTTAAACAGGAGGCAATAGGTTAATGCGTATTAACCGTTTATTACTTATCGTTGCTTTGCTCGTAGTTGGTGCAACCGGCTCCGCAGCATTGGATAACTACATCACCGCTGGTGATTCTGCTCCCGTATTTGCTCAAGCTGATGCAACCGGCAAATTGGCAGAAATCCTCGATCGTGGTGCTTTGAACTGTGGCGTCAGTGGTGGTTTACCTGGCTTCTCTCTCCAAAACGCTGATACAGGCGAATGGGAAGGCTTGGACGTAGACTACTGCCGTGGTTTGGCTGCTGCCATCTTTGGTGAAGTTACTGAAGATAACCTAACCATTGTTCCACTCACTTCTGATGTACGTTTTACGGCATTACAAGCTGGTGAAGTCGATGTTCTCCACCGGAATACCACTTGGACATTGACCCGTGACTTAACCTTGACTTCTGACTTTGGTCCTACCACCTTCTATGATGGGCAAGGTTTGTTGGTTCGTATTGATGATGGTTTCACTTCCATCGCAGATCTCGATGGCACCAGCATCTGCTCCACCAGTGGTACCACTACTGAAAAGAACTTGACCGATGCAATGAACGCTCTCGGTTTTGACTTTGAACTTGTTTTGGCTGACGGCCCAGAAGCTAACTTGCGTGACTTTGAAGAAGGTCGTTGCGACGTTTTGACCTCTGACAAAAGCCAACTCTCCGGTTTGCGCTCTGTAGCTAGCGACCCTGGTGCATTGACCTTGTTGCCAGACACCCTCTCCAAAGAACCACTTGGCCCAATGTACATTGACAATGACAGCCAATTTGGTGACTTGGTAAACTGGGCAGTGTTCGCAACCTTCCAAGCTGTAGAATATGGCATCACTAGCGAAAATGTTGATGAATTCCTCGGTAGCGAAGATGTAAACTTTGCACGTTTCGCTGGCGAAACTGATGATAACTACAATGCCTTCCTCGGTGGTATCCCCGCTGACTGGGCTTTGAACATCATCCGCGCCGCTGGTAACTATGATGAAATTTACGCACGTAACATTGTACCAATTGGTATCCCACAAGAAGGTTCTTTGAATGACTTGTGGACTCGTGGCGGGTTGCTCTACTCACCTGCTTGGCGTTAAGTTTCAATTATTGTTCCACATGTGCTGCCCTGCCCTCAAAAGCAGGGCAGTTTTGTATCATATCAACTCACAATGAGGAGAAAATACGATGGCATCTGTCGACCAGCTCAGTGAGCAAAGGCCCCCGCCGCCCAGACGACGCTTACCAGGAACCCCCGGCGTACCGTGGTATCGTGACCGCATCATTCTGCGGATTATTACTCAAATTGTTTTTGCAGTCGCATTTATTGGTTTTTTTGTTTATGGTTTTAATAACCTTGCCGACAATCTCAGCGAATCCAGCATTGGGTTAGATTTTGGGGTCTATACCCGTGCTTTTAACGTTGATTTGGAGGTTCGCTTACCCGCAGACACCACATGGGACTGGGTGCCTGATACGGGAACTCTAAATGATTACCTTAAGCCTAATACAGTAACCCGCGCCTTACTGTCGGGATTTGTGAACACCGTACTTGTCGTGATTGTGTCAATTGTTGCTTGTACCGTTTTGGGGATTCTAGCTGGGATTGGGTTACTCTCTTCAAACTTTTTGCTGCGGACTGTTTCTGCAACATTTGTTGAGATCTTCCGCAATACACCATTGTTGGTACAGCTATTCTTTATCTATGATCTGTTACTAACGCTGTTGAAACGCCCTGTTGATCCGGGTGCTATTGAATCACCGGATAGCTTTTTAGGGTTTGACCTCCATGAAAAGATATATTTCGTTAATACCCGTGGCTTCTACTTCCCTGCATTGCAAGAAACGGATACAACAACCATTTTTTATATTGCTATTGCCTTAGCGTTTGTGGTCATCTGGGGGATTCGCCGTTGGCGCTTGAATTTACAAGAAACCACGGGTACACCATCCAATACATGGCGCATCGCGTTACCAACCGCTGCGGGCATTTTGCTGGTGGGTTGGTGGCTAGCTGGCGGCTTCTTGCTTAGTGCGGGACCCTTTAGTGTTGATTATCCCGCCCTACAAGGATCAAATGTGCAAGGTGGGTTACAGTTCAACATCACATTCGTTGCACTGGTGCTAGGGTTAACCTTTTACACCGCTGCTTTTATTGCTGATATTGTCCGGGCAGGCATCCAAGCTGTGCCGACAGGACAAATTGAAGCAGCACGGGCGCATGGGCTTAGCAACAGCCAAGTGTTGAATCTGGTTGTATTGCCCCAAGCATTACGCTTAATCGTGCCACCTTTGGGCAATCAATATGTGAATTTAGGTAAAAACTCTAGTTTGGGGATTGCAGTTGGGTATTACGATACCTATCGGATCATGCAGTTAGCCAATAATGAAAGTGGGCAGGCTGTGCCAATCTTTGTGGGGTTGATGATTACTTATCTCATTTTGAGCTTGGTGCTCTCCCTCTTTACAAATATGCTAAACAACACAACACGATTAAGGACACGCTAAGATGACGGCTATTAATCCAGAAGAAATGAGTTATGTCGCTCCGCCAGAGCCGCCGGAATCTCGTCGTCCACCAGCGACAGAAGTTGGACTGATTGGTTGGCTCCAAAAGAATTTGTTTAGTGGGGCCCGGGATACATTTGTCACACTGGTTACCGCTACTGTGATTATTTTGTTTCTCATTGAATTTTTGACATGGGCATTGGTTGAAGCACAATGGGAAGTTGCCTTCTTGAATGTTCAACGGATTATGGCAGGCAATGATTACCCTAATGAAGAAATTTGGCGGTTGAATATTGCAGCCTATATGTTGATCTTTTTGTGTATGGTATTGGTTGGTTTTTGGGGACGCGTTAGCCGTAATATTGTGATAGCACTAGCGGTGCTCAGCTCCCTGTTCTTTATTATCCCCATTGCTTCACAGGGGGTTTCTGAACCAACGGTTACCTACTTTGTGGAAGGTAGTAACGAAGCCCGCCAAGTGAATTTCATTGCTAGCGAAGGTGATGAAATCGAATTTACACTTGAGCCGTTAACGGATGCTTCCGATTTTGGTGTGGTGAATTTGGATTCTGGTTATATTGCCAACGATAACCAGTTGTCGAACACATCATGGGATTTATTCAATAATACATCAGCGTTGTTAACACGCTTGGATGACTCACTAGCAAATGCCGCAGAAACAATGTTAGCAGCAGACATCACAGCACCATTGGGTGAGTTAGTGAATGTTGATGACTTGGATGGGGCAGCCACTGAATTTGAAGCGCTAGGTGATGCCGTTGTAGCAGGTGACCTGAGTGACGAGGAACTTGAAAGCCTAAAAGCTCAAATGGACATCTTAGCATTAGATATGCGCTCTGTGGATGCGCTCACGGTTGAAAATGTGACCCGTGACTTAACCACCTATGGACGAAACAATGACCCCGCTGTGGCAGAACGGGCATTGGATGGTTTTGCGACCGCGTTACGGAATGCAGGACTAAGCGAAGCAGGCAACTATGATTTGAATATTGCTGTTCAAGTGTGGGATGCCGATGGGAATGTCTTGACAGAGTCTCCATTTACGGCAGGATCTACAGAAGACCTAAGCTTTTCATGGGAAGTACCTGCAGATGATTGGTATACCTTTACTGTTGTGTTTGATGAAACCTCTGGTGAGTCAGGATATGCTTTTTTGCATATTGATAATGCGGAAGTATTCATCAGTACCCCGAAAGTAACCCAAGCACGTATTGATGAATATGGTGAACCACCTGTATTAGATTGTAATAGCTGCGGTACCAGCTTAAATCGTACAGATTTACGGTTTGAAGGCACACGCACCGTGCCACAATGGTTTAGCACCCAAGCAACACCTTTCCTTGAAGGTATCCGCACATTCGTTTTCATTGCGATTTTAACAGGTGCGGTCGGTTATTTGATGGCGTTTGCTATGCGGCGCTATCTTGAACAAAACATTGAGGGTGAAGATGAACAAATATCGCCGATTGGTGTCCAACTAATTACCTTTGGATGGGTTATTGCTGTTCCAATCTGGTATGTGTTGGTAAAAGGATTTGGTGATGCTGGTACGTTCCCCACTATTCCTACAGCAGCTATTGGTGGGTTAACGCTTACGTTAATCCTAACAGCAGTTGCTGTTATTGCATCGTTACCACTAGGGATTTTGCTAGCACTTGGACGCGCCAGTGACCTGCAATTGGTTAGCTTCTTATGTGCTGCATTTATTGAGGTATTCCGTGGCGTGCCCTTGATTACCCTTCTTTTCATGGGACGGTATATTGTTGGGTTTGTAGTCGATGGTTTGGATGAAGTTGATCTGGTGATTCGGATCATGATTGTTCTCACCGTCTTCACGGCAGCATATCTGGCAGAAGTAATTCGGGGCGGGTTACAGGTTGTCCCTAAAGGGCAGATTGAGGCGGCTCAAGCAGTGGGGCTTTCAGGTGTCTATGTCACCTTGTTTATTGTATTGCCCCAAGCGTTACGCGCTGTTATCCCCGCCATCTTGGGACAATTCTTGAGTATCTTTAAAGATACCTCACTCGTATTCTTGATCTCGCTCTTTGAATTGACGGGTGTCACCAAACAGTTGTTAGGCGACGTTGTCTTTTCCGCCTTTTTGCGCGAAGCTTGGATCTTTATCTTTATAACCTATTTTGTGTTGAGTTACATCATGGCTTCGGCAAGCCGCCGTTTGGAAGAAACCGGCTCAGGTGCCGTGCGCCGGAACCAAATATAAAGGAGTTAATAGCATGGCTGAATCAAAGGAAACCATTATTTCCTGTACAGGTGTCAATAAGTGGTATGGTGACTTTCACGTCCTTAAAGACATCAATTTAGATGTATCAATTGGTGAGGTAGTGGTGATTGCCGGACCTTCAGGGTCTGGTAAATCAACATTTATCCGTTGCATCAATCGTCTGGAAGAACATCAAGAAGGTAGCATTGTTGTCGATGGTATCGAACTCACCAATGATGTTCGCAATATTGCCGGTATTCGCAGTGAAGTGGGGATGGTGTTCCAACAATTTAATTTGTTCCCTCACCTTACGGTGATGCAAAACATTACGCTCGCACCACGTTATGTGCGTCGCCGCCCCCGTGTTGAAGTTGAAGCAGAAGCGATGGAACTACTTGATCGTGTCGGGATTCCAGATCAAGCAGGCAAATACCCGGGGCAGCTTTCTGGTGGGCAACAACAACGGGTTGCCATTGCACGGGCTTTAGCAATGAAACCTAAGGTAATGCTCTTTGACGAACCCACATCTGCACTTGACCCCGAAATGATTAAAGAAGTATTGGATGTAATGGTTGAGCTAGCGGGTAGTGGTATGACCATGTTATGCGTGACTCATGAAATGGGTTTTGCGCGTGAAGTGGCTAGTCGTGTCGTGTTTATGGACTATGGGCGTGTTGTCGAAATTGGAACACCTGAGCACTTCTTTACCAACCCACAACATGAACGCACGAAATTGTTTTTGTCACAAATTTTGTAGGGTTGATCACCCAATCTCAAAACCGCAGGATATACCCTGCGGTTTTTTTATGTATGATGTCCGTGAATTTGAAATTTTCGGGGCGGACAAAATGCGTTAAAATGACCGTGTTAACTTAAGGAAAATATTATGAGTGTCCATATTTCAGAACATCCACTCATCAAACATAAATTAACCATTTTACGAGATAAAGATACTGAACACTTTAAATTTCGGCAACTTGTCCGTGAGATCACCATGCTGTTAGCCCATGACGCTACCATGGACATGGCATTGGGAGATCGAGCCGTAGAAACCCCAATGGGACAATCTGATGGGTATCATCTGAAAGAAAAGATCGGGTTGGTGCCTATCTTACGCGCAGGGCTTGGGATGGTTGATGGGATTCTAGAAATGATCCCTGCCGCTCAAGTATGGCATATTGGATTATATCGAGATGAAGAAACCCTACGTCCAGTAACATACTACAATAAATTGCCAGAGTTCCCCACAGTACAAGTATGTTTAGTGCTTGATCCAATGCTTGCGACGGGTGGATCTGCTATTGCGACAATTGATATTCTCAAAGAATGGGGCGCCAAACGCATCAAATATATGGGATTGTTAGCTGCGCCTGAAGGCGTTGACGCACTCCAAAAAGCGCATCCTGATGTGGATATTTATTTAGCCACGGTAGACAAACACCTCAATGATATTGGCTTTATTGTTCCGGGGTTGGGGGATGCTGGTGATCGTCAATTTGGAACAGGGTAAATGATGCCCGACTCATGGTTTGCATTTGTCATCGTGGGGGGGGTTGCCTTCGCGATGACATTTTTTTTGACGCCCATCGCCCACCGTGTTGGGGTTCAACTCGATATTGTTGATAAACCATCAGGACGCCGTTTACATGAGGGAATCATTCCACGAACGGGTGGCTTGGCAATGTCAATAGCATTTATCATAGCGATTATCGCGGCACAGTTTATGCCAATTGAGCGAACAGATTCTAATGAAGTTATTCGCTTTTTGGGGTTGTTGTTGGGCAGTATTTTTATCTCTGTAGTCGGATTTTTAGATGATCGCTATGAATTATCTGCCATTTGGTTATATACAGCTCAACTAGTCGCTGGTTCCATTGCGATTGTTTTTCTTATTTTTATTGAAACATTTAACAATCCATTCTCTGGGCAATCAGTGGAACCATTTCCCTACATCATAACTGTTACTGTTACACTCTTTTGGATAGGGTTAATCATTAATACCGTTAATTTTCTGGATGGTTCTGATGGGTTAGCAGCGGGTGTTGTAGCGATTGCCGCATTAATGATTTTTATTCATTCTGCTTTTCGCCTTAATCAAGTTAGTGTGAGTTTGTTAGCTTTAGCATTGCTAGGCACAACCCTAGGGTTTTTACCCTATAACTTCCACCCTGCCAAAATATTTATGGGTGGTGGCGCGTACTTTTTAGGATATGTGTTAGCGGTTCTGAGTATCATAGGTGGGGCAAAAATTGCGACTATTTTGTTGGTCATGGGCTTACCATTGATGGATGCTGCATGGCAAGCGAGTAGCCGTTTATTGCGTGGTGCAAATCCGATGAAAGGCGATCGAGGCCATTTGCATTTTCGACTTATCGATCGAGGTGTGTCCCCTAAATGGATCGCCTTTGGATATTATAGTTTTTGTGCAGTTTTTGGTATCATCGCCTTAACAACTGCAAGCCAATTATTTAAGTTTGTTACCGTTATTGTCATGATTGGCATTACCATTATTGTTTTTGCGGCAGTGTCTTGGCGCACGCAACACCCTGTCCAATCAAAGGAGTCTTGATGACTGAGCGAAATGAGATGTATGAAGCAGCATTTACAAAAATGCGCCGCCGTAATCAGATAACCATTTTTGGGCGTCGATTAGGATGTGGGGGATTATTTTTGCTTTGGGCGGTCTTAATGTTAAGCCCTTGTGCCTTATTAACTTTGGTTGCGCAGGGGGAGATGACCTACTCCCATAGTGAGATACCAAATGATGAATTACGCGTATTTATGATCCAAGAACAAGATGAACGGGGGTTTGGGTTGTCGCGGACAAGTGTAGAATCAGGTAGTCGGGATGGAGATCAAGTCTGTTTGGTGACTAGCATTAGTTATCTAATGTGGGAAAGTGAAGGTGATAATGAATCCTTGGCGTATTGCAATTGTTATGAAAGATCTGCTGATTTTTGGAGTCCTACACTCATTGGTGGCGATGAATCTTGTAACCCATTAGCCAATGAAATTGGTGAATAAGTATTTATCCCAAGTTGTTTGGGATAAATTGGGTTTAAAATTGGTTTAAAAAAGGTTATTTCCCAAAAAATCGGTCATATATCCCAACCAATTGCTTGACATAGAAAAAGCGTTCTGTTACGCTGTTCTTAACAATTAATGTTGGATTATGTTACATGAGCGATGTTCAGCAGTTACCATTATTTAATAAAACCGACAAAGTAAGTCGTTTTACCCCTCTCGCCCAAACGCTTCCTGCCTTTCAAAATTTTCTACGCCAAGATGGAAAAGCTGAAAATACGATCAAAAGTTTTTCTTCTGATATTCACTTGATGTGTCAATTTTTTGGCGATGAACAACGAGTTGGAAAACTCTCTACTCAAGATCTCAATCGTTTTTTGGAGTGGCTTGAACATGGACGCGGGCAGTCTTGTAGTCGTAAAAGTTATGCACGACGGGTGACCACTATCAAAGTCTACTTTAAGTGGTTACGTCAAATTAAAGTTCGTGCAGACAATCCCGCTACAACGATTATTCAACGGTCAGGGCCAGCCCCCCTGCAACCGATCCTTAGTACCCGTGAAATTTATCAATTGTTAGAAACCACTGGTGCAATGCGCGTCGCCGCCAAACCAGACCACCGCCCGGATTTGTTGGTGCGGCTGTTACTGGATACCGGGATTAAAAAAGCTGAAGCGATGCGATTAACCCTTGATTCAATCCGCCGTGACGATCCTGAAAATCCAACACTTTTGGTGCGTCATAAAAGTCGCCAAAATATTTACAAAGAACGGCTTTTGACGTTGGATGCTTCATGGCTGGATGTGTTGGATGATTATATCTTTCAGTATGAGATTACTGATAACTTGTTTACCTGCACAGCTCGAAATTTAGAATATGTGTTACGCGATGCTGAAACCCAGTCGGGGATCGAAAGCAAAGTGTCTTTTGAAATTTTACGCTGGACAAGTTCTGTACAAGATTATCTCAATGGAACAGATCTCGAATCCTTGCGCGAAAAGATGGGGCTAAGCCGTATTAGTTGGCGTGAAACGAGTCAGAAAATCAAGACACTTGCTCAAAAAGAGAGCCAACGTCGCTAGTTAGTAACCGTCTATTCTGGGATGGCAAGCATATAAGCGTCGCCTTGCCGCCCAACCAATACAATATATTTTCCATCCTGTGACCATAACATATCATTGAGTTGCAAGTTTGGTGCTTGTGTCAGCACTGCGCGTGGAATTTGTACTTCTCCCCGTAGACCAGTATCCCCTAACAATAATCTCAAATCCCATAGATAAGCATCTCCACCACTCAAACCTGTCAATAATAAATCTTTATCCGGGGAGAATGCTAAGGTCAAAAAGCGGCGACCATGCCCCCGTAAAGCGACAATGGCATCACCTGTCGCCACATCATGGATCACGACGCTATCAAGATTACTACCAATTGCGATCCATGTATTGTCACGAGAAAACTCTATTTTGGAGATCGATTGCATCGTGGGTAATTCAAAAGAGATTAAGCGTGTTCTTGTATTTAGATTATAGATGGTTAATTCTTCCTGCCGGGCGACTGCCAAAAGCTGAGCATCTGATGAAATGATGGTCGCTAGCGGGGCGGGGAACTCATCTTCTAAGGTAACAGTCTGTTCCCATGTGGTGGTATCCCACCCAAAAATTTCGCCACTTTCCGACACACTATACATCGTATTTCCGTCTTGCGAAAAGTACATGGCAAAAATAGCATTGCCACCAGTATGAGCAATAAAATCAGTTTGGGGATTTAATGACTCTGTATCAAATATATTGATGATGCCATCAATACCTGCTATCAATACTTGTGTATTATCAGGTGAAACAGCCATTGCACTAATAGTTTGTTCATGCCCTTGAGTTTGTGTAACAAGATTATTGTCTTGTAATGACCATTTGCGAAGTTGTTCGTCATCCCCTACTGTTAGAACACTATCGTTATCATCTAAAAAGAGGACATCACTCATTTGAATTTCAGATGTAAATAGAACCGTTTGCCCACTTGCCATATTCCAAACAACCATCCGATCATCGGCACCAATGGTTGCCACGCGTTGACTATTCTCATTTTGTTCAATGCGGTAAATTGTAGCATTATGCCCGCTCATACTACCTGCCAATTCAATGTTGACGACATTTTGCGGTGAAATCTCAATATTGGGGCGCTGCCAAGGGATAGACTCTTGATTATTGGTCTGCTGACGGGGTTCAGGATTTTCATCTTCACATGCTACGGCTATTCCCATAACTAAAATCATCATGATAAGCAATAAATGGTGTTTCATATTGACAGCGCCTTTCATAAAAACAAAAAACCGCTTGTATTTTACAAGCGGTTTCACATTACCATGTTATTGGTTTTATTGCACGATGAAATCGCGTAATTGCCGTGAGCGGCAGGGGTGCCGTAGACGCCGCAAGGCTTTTCCTTCAATTTGACGAATACGTTCACGGGTTAGACCAAATTTCTTCCCCACTTCTTCTAATGTGTAGCATCGACCATTTAGCAAGCCGAAGCGTAACCGTAAGATACGTGCTTCTCGTTCAGACAGTGTACTGAGCACTTGCTCTACACGTTCACCAAGCATATTTTGGTATGACATCTGGGTGGGGGTAGGGGTGGAAAGATCTTCGATAAAGCTACCGAGTTCGCTGTCTTCTTCTTCGCCAACTGGACGTTCTAGGCTAAGGGGGCGCCATGAAACTTTTAACATCCATTGTACCTTGCGAGGGTCTAACTCCATTTCGGTGGCGATTTCTTCCGCCGTTGGTTTACACCCGTTTTCTTGTTCAAGTTGGCGGGCAACTTTATATAAGCGTCGGATGCGATCTGACATATGAACTGGTACACGGATAGTTCGTCCTTGGTCAGCAATAGCGCGTGTAATCGTTTGGCGGATCCACCATGTTGCATAGGTGCTAAAGCGAAATCCGCGTTGGTAGTCAAACTTTTCAACCGCTTTCATCAACCCAAGATTCCCCTCTTGGATCAGGTCTAAAAAGGGAACGCCCCGCCCCATATACTTTTTGGCGATGCTCACCACCAAACGCGTATTCGCTTTAATGAGGTGATCGCGTGCATCCCAACCGTCGTGAATAATAAAACGTAATTTATCTTCTAAATCAAAGTTATTTTGGTCAATAATTTTTTCTAATTCTAATTCTGCGTCGCGCCCTGCTTCTAACCGTTTAGCTAGGGCAACTTCTTCTTCTGTACAAAGCAACGGAACTCGTGCCATTTCTTTGAGGTATAAACCGACTGTATCATCAGAAGAGACATCACTTAAATCATAATCTTCGTCATCCAACTCCTCTTCTTCTTCAAGCTCGTCTTCATCAAAATCTAGATAATCATCATCATCGTCATCATCCGTTTGTTCAAATAAGTTATCATCTAGTTCAAATAGATTATCATCTGTTTCAATAAATTCCTCATTAGAATCCACGAAATTATCGGAACCATAAGTTGTCATAATCGCATCCCTTTAATCAAACATCATCAAACATCGTCGTCGTTTGCTAATTGTTCTTGTAATTTGGCAAGCGCTGCCCAGCGTGGATCCATCACTGCCCCTGCTGAGTCGGAATCTTCTACACGATAGTTACAAGATGGGTAGGTTGGCATTCCAGGCAAGCAATAAATTTGGGTGGGAATAGCCAGAAAAGTTTCCTCCCGCAAAAGGGGAGCCAAATCTAAAACACCATCATCATCCACCATAAAATCCGTCCCCACATGGTGGTTTGTGGCGTATAATTCTTCTAGTTCAACATCAATAATGGCTTCGATTTCAGACAAGCATCGCGTACAATCTTCAAGTTTGGTAACTTCTAAAGATCCTTGCACCAAAATACCTTCTGAGGTGGTGGTTAATCGAATCTCTCCATTGACACGTTCAACAATGAGATCTGATGCTATTTGTAGGCGGTCGGGGATGTGCAGAGGCGTTACACGGCTATAGCCAGAACTATTGGCAAGCATAAATCCAACATTGATTTTTAAGACACGTGGATTGATGGGATGGTTGCTTGATGTAGAGGTCTCTGTCACAGTATTGACCTTAATAAACGTGTTTTTATGTGTCAGTTTTTGTCACTAACACATAGATCATTGTAAGGTGTGGAAAGGTTTGTGTCAATATTTGTCGCAGTATATAAACGAAATATAAACTTATATACCCAAAAATTGAGTTACTAATAGCCAAATAACACAAAAAAACGGATTTTATCCCAAATCTTCTAAAATAGTTTGAATTGCCTGCTGGTTAAAGATTACAAGCATGGATGGATATATTTGTATCTGATTTAACCATCATTTTGATGCACCACTGTGGGTAAGTTGATGGTTAAGGTATATGTGGTTGAAGATCATTCCACATCACTTCAGCAAAAATGCCGTGAATTTCAGCGTTAGGATGACAATCATTTGGCAATGCACAAAAGTCACGTTGATGTTCAAAATCTACACCGTCAAATCGGGCTCTTAAAATTGGCACAAAACTGGTTGTTTCAAAACCAACGTTTTGAAAAGCACTTTCTAAAATATCATACTTATGGATAGAGCAAAAAGAAGTCAAATGAATTAAAGTGAAAGCATGAGAAAACGAACCTTTACCCTTAAGGAATCAGAAATCAAAGCGTTTCGTCAAGCCGAGCAAAGTACCCGCGATGCCTATGAATTGAGACGTTTACAAGCGGTTCGGATGTACGGGTCTGGTGACCCGATTCCGAAGATTCAAAAAATGGTGTCAGCAGGCGAAAGTACCATTCGGCAATGGGTGATGCGTTATCAAGTTGACGGTGTGTCGGGTCTGGCGTCTCAGTGGCAAGGTGGCAACGCTAATAAGCTCACAGCGGAGCAACATGCCGATCTCATTCAACGCATCGATACCTATACGCCCGACCAAGTGATCGCACCTGATGTTCGAATAGATGAAGGCATCTTTTGGACAATCCGTGATTTTCGAATGGTGATTGAACAATGGTACGGCGTGACTTATAAGAGCAATAATTCTTATTATAAGTTGATGCGTGACTGTGGTTTGAGCTACCAAAAAGCAGAGAAAATCTTCCGGTCTCAACCCAGTGCCGGGCAATTGGCTGAGTTTGAAGCAGATTTGGAAAAAAAATGACCGATTTCCTACAAGATTATCCTGATGGGGTGATTTTAGCGATGGATCAGATGAGCCTTTATTTTCAGGCGACTCTCACGCGGGTGTGGGCTCGTCGAGGACAAACACCAACTATTCGCGTGGCGACACAACGCGATCATGTTCATTTCTATGGCGCACTCAATGTCAGAAACGGGCATGAGGTCGCTTTGACTTTACCTCGACAAACGGGCGAATTGACCTGTCATTTTCTGAATCATCTGCAAGCTTGCTATCCCGGGCGTGCTTTGCTCATCCTCTGGGATCGTGCCAAATGGCATAAAGGTGAAACCGTCAGAACGTTCTTGAGTCAGCATCCCCATATTCAAACCATGCATTTCCCGCCGGGCTCACCCCAACTCAATCCACAAGAACATGTTTGGGAACGAACTCGCGATGCGGTCAGCCACAATCACACCCGCAAAGATTTCCCCGCTCTTGTCAACGCTTTCTCACAATATCTGAGTCAGACACTCTTTCAATTTGACTGGATTGAACGCTATGCACCATCTATTTTATTTGAGGTCTAATTGATATGTCCATTATAAGTATCGGCGGTTTCACCTAAATGTGGTGAAAAAATGTACGCCCACGCATCTGCCCCACTATCTACAATTGCTTGATAAAGTGGCTCAACATAAGTATTTTGCCAGATTGATAGATTTTCAGTTCCATATAGTTGGGATTCCCAGTCTCCGTATGATAGTCCATCACGTGTTTCGCTAATATCTCTTAAGACAGGAAACACATTCTTAACATCAAGATAGTAAGCGAATTGTGACCGAGAAAAATGATTTGCAAAAAGTGGTGAGGTAATTAAGCTACGTTGTTGAATACGCCCCACATCTGGATCATTAGTGACAACACCAACAATGACAACATCAGCCTGAACAGGTTCACCAAATTCAGACCACCATGCTAACTGATCCTTAGTGCTGGCACCATTTTGCGCTAAAACAACTACTTCAAGGTTTTCTGTATCATATATTTGTAATTGATCTGCATATCTGTCTTTTGTAAAAACAGCGTCACCATAAGTATAAGAATCGCCAATAACCAACACACGTAATTTATCTTCTGAACGCTCCAATGAAAATGGCATATCCGCTGCCCCCCATTGTTGTCTTTCTTCTGTATATTCGGGTATGGTGTTCCGAGGATATGGGCCTAACACGTAATAGCGTGAGTATTCTGTGCGGATAAATGCCTCGCCAAAAACACCGATCAGAGATACAGATAATAATAGGACACCACCCACTTTTAGGCTCCAATGGTTAAAAAAGGCGTTTCCATGTTTGGTTTTCGATAATGTGTATATAGCAACGGTAGCAAATAACCACCCATAAATTTCGAGCCATTCTGTATGTTCAGTAGAAACAGTTACATCCTGTGGGGATACTTCCTCAAATACTGTTTGCTCATTTGGTGTTGACCATACAAATAGTGCCATCATAAATGCCAGTGTCATGTAGATAGCACTTGGAGAGGGGTTAGCAACCAAGGAACCCACCAAGAAAAGTATAAAAATAATGATAAGGACATACCATTCATTCGAATAAACTGTTTGAGGAACATAGACTTCGGCAAATAATAAAAGTGCTATACACCATAAGAGTGGCGGGAGAATAAACTTTGCAATTTTTTTAAATACTGTATTACTCATTCATTGACCTCCCATAGGAAAAAACTTAGATCTTCATTATCTACACCTTCATAGATAAGTGTATAGTTTTCTGGTGACTGCAAAATATTATATTCTTCTTCCGTCAGCCACCTTTCCCAGTTTGCATCATATAGAAGATATTGAATTCGAGCATCCCGCAAATGGTCTGGCGTTTTGGTAAGACGCCACGCATCAATCAACTCACTTTGCTCTTGTGAAAATTCGCCCTGTTGATAAACACCAACATAATCAGAAAAATAAATACTATCATCTGTACGAGCATAAAACACATCGTCATTAATGCCTAATTCTTCTATGAGAAGAATAAACTGATAATCGAGATCGCTTACCCCTAATGGTTCAAAGACATTAGATTCAGGAGCAATAGGGACAATCACTCGAATAAATGGAACTGATGTATATTGGGGTAGCATCAATGTGACGATAAAAAATGCCACCAGAGGTGATGCTATTTTTGTCATACGATGGTTAAGGTAATAGGTTGGATTTTCCCAAAATGTTGTTAAAAGTTCGTTAGCAAATATGAAAAGAAAAAACCCAACAAAAAAAATTAGGCCACTTATGGAATGATTCCATGATGCTAGTATGCCTAGCAAAATACCAAAGCGAAGTACCAGAAAAAGCAAGTGTTTAATCATTAGTAAGAAGCTTTTTAATTCTTGAGACCATCATCTTAAGTATATGAAAAAGATTTTTCAATAGGAAACCTCCGAATGCAGCAGGGTATGAAGGGTTTGTCATTATACGCTGGAATGTGTTATCACCTTAACTGAATGCAACATATAAAATCTGGCTATCTATTTTAAGAAAATAATATGATCAATATATTGATTACGGGTGCAAATCGTGGTGTAGGGCTTGCCCTTGTTAAGGAATATCTGTTAGTTGATGGATATACGCTTATTGCAACGTGCCGTACCCCCCGAAATGCCACAGCATTACAGGAACTTCAGCAAGAATACCCTAATCGAGTTCGTATCTTTCCGATGGATGTTACAAATGACCATAGTATAGACAATGTTACGAGCGCCGTTGATGCTGAATTTGATCACATTGATTACCTGATTAACAATGCTGGCATTAACCCGAGTCCAAGCAGTATACAAAGTTTTGAGAATATCACAGCGGATATGATGACTCATGTACTACATGTAAATGCCATTGCCCCATTAATGGTTGTCAAAGCGTTCTATCCTTTGTTGAAAAAATCATCCACGGCAAAAGTCATGAATGTTTCATCCCAAATGGGCGCAATGACTTGGCATACATCTGGCGGGCATTATGCCTATACAACTAGTAAGGCAGCTTTGAATATGGTTACACGAGCTTTGGCTGGTGATCTGATTCGGGATGACATTACAACAATTACAGTTCATCCGGGTTGGGTGCAAACAGACATGGGCGGCAAAAGCGCATCGCTAACCCCAAAGCAATCAGCCAGTGGATTAGTGAATCTTCTGGATAAAATCCAACCTGAAGACAATGGAAAATTTTTCCGATGGGATGGTTCTGAACACCCGTGGTGATTTGGCATTTTTAACAAATTTCTAATACACCTTTGACGAATCCACAATTTGCATGTTATGCTTTGAGGCATGATGAACACTCGTAAACACATTGACCTCTTAAACCACCTGACTGCAACCTTTGCAGATGTCTACTATTTTTATTTTTATTACTGGTTTACCCAAACGGGAGGTCAACACCTGCGAGTTGTTCATTGATACTTAAATCGTAAACACGCAGCGAAACGGCGTTGTACCTTCAAGGTGCAGCGCCGTTTTTTGTTTCTAATAGAAATAAGGAGATTCAAACCATGATTATCGTTATGGGCGCACAAGCCACAGAAGAAAATATCACCGAGATTGTAACGCGTATTAAAGCCTTGGGGTATGATGCCCATCTTTCGAGCGGGCAAGAACGGACTGTTATTGGTGTAGTCGGTAAACAAGCCAGTATTAATCGTGAACAAATCAGCGCGATGTCTAATATGGATGGCGTGAGTGATGTGATTGAAGTGTCGCACCCTTACAAGCTCGCTAGCCGAGAATTTCACCCTGAACCAACCCTCATCCCAGTCAATGGTCGTAGCGCAGGCTCAGAAAAGCTGATCATGATCGCGGGGCCATGTTCCGTTGAAAGCCGTGAGCAGATTCTCGAAACGGCACACGCTGTCAAAGAAGCTGGCGCAACAGCCTTGCGTGGTGGGGCATTCAAGCCTCGGACATCGCCCTTCTCATTCCAAGGATTTGGGGAAGATGCACTCAAGTGGTTAGCTGAAGCCCGTGAACAAACTGGACTGCCAATTGTGACAGAAGTTATGGAACCAGCATTGGTACCACTGGTGGCAGAGTATGCAGATGTCTTGCAAATTGGGGCGCGGAATATGCAAAATTACCCGCTTCTGAATGCAGCAGGTGAAAGTGGACAAACTGTTTTACTCAAACGCGGAATGAGTGCCACTATCAAAGAATTGCTGATGGCAGCCGATTACGTATTAAGTCACCGTAACCCCAATGTGATTTTGTGTGAGCGAGGCATCCGAACTTATGAAACAGCGACTCGGAATACATTTGACATCAACGCTATCCCGGTGCTAAAAGAACAAACCCACCTGCCTGTTATTGCTGACCCCAGCCACGCCACCGGCAAATGGGAATATGTAGAATCTGCATCTTTGGCGGCGGTTGCAGCTGGCGCTGATGGTTTAATCATCGAAGTGCATCCTGACCCTGCGAGCGCAGTTTCTGATGGGCGTCAATCTCTCAAACCAGAACAATACGCGAAACTCATTGAGCGGGCACGTAAGGTTGCGTTAGCGGTTGATCGGACGATATAGACCATGTTGTTAAAAGATTGTCATATCCATGTATTAGGATTAGGCTTGATGGGGGCATCGCTCTTGATGGCGTTACGGGGCAAAGTGGCGCACCGTTCAGGCGCAGATTTAGATACAGATGTAGAACAACAAGCACTCCATGATGATGTCATCGAGTCAGTTGGGAACCTAAACCATGCGGATATTGTTGTTTTGGCGATTCCAGCCCATTACATTGCAGAGGTACTCCCCACATTACCTATAAAATCGGGCGCAATGGTTATTGATATGGGAAGTACCAAAAGTGAGATTTGCCGTCTGATGGAAACTTTGCCGGATGATGTTGGTGCTGTTGGTGGGCATCCTATGTGTGGGTTGGCCGAAAATGGTTTTGCAAACGCCCTCTCAACCCTATATGCTAATGCACGATTTATTTTGTGTGAAACATCACATACCAATGATACTGCCCGTTACCTAAGTGAGCAATTAGTTGCGGCGGTGGGGTCGGTTCCCATGTGGATGGATGCCCAACAACATGATCGTACCGCTGGTGCGGTTAGCCATTTGCCCCATTTAATGAGCTTTGCATTGATGCGATTAGCGATTGAAATGTCTGGCGAAAACGACTATGTTTACGAACTTGCAGCGGGTGGGTTTGACGGTGCCACCCGTCTTGCACGGACAGATGAAGCGATGATCACGGGGATGTTCCGCACTAACGCAGAGGAACTGCGACAGCTTGCCACCGAATTTAAAACGCATCTTGAATCCATTATCGCTTTATTAGATGATCCTGACCAACTACGTGCTGAATTAGACGCAATTGTAACCGCCCGGCGAGACTATACCCATCATTATGGGGAACGGATGATTACCTAACTTATGGCAACATTAACTATTCGACCGAATAATCCACTTGAAGGAACGACCACCGTCCCCGGTGATAAATCCTTATCACACCGTGTTTTGATGTTAGGGGGCATCGCTAAAGGAACCTCACATGTTAAAGGCTGGCTGCCAGCGGGGGATACGCTAGCTACCTTAAATTGTATGCGGGCATTGGGGGTAAACATCACACAACATGATGACACAACCCTAACAATTGAAGGCGGTGGCCTTGAACAGCCAGCGCAACCGCTTGATTTTGTCAATGCAGGGACAGGTATCCGATTGATGGCGGGGTTACTGGCTGGGCAATCGTTCCCAAGTATATTAGACGGTAGCGAACAATTGCGACGGCGTCCTATGGGGCGGGTGACGAAACCCTTGCAGCAAATGGGAGCCATTATTCAAGATACGGATGGCAAAGCGCCTTTACATATCCAGCCAAGCCAAATCAAAGGAATTACCTACACACAAACCACCAAAAGCGCACAAGTCAAAAGTTGTATGCTCTTGGCAGCGCTCTATGCTGATGCTCCCACAACAGTGATCGAAATTGCAGAAGGACGAGACCATACTGAAAATCTGTTTCGGGCGATGGGGGTTCCAATCACAGTAGATGGGGAGCGTATCACCGTTGAACCCTTCACTGATTTGCACCCCTTGGACATCACCATCCCTGCTGATTTTTCATCTGCCGCGTTTTTGATTGTTGGGGGGCTTATTACCTCAGGTTCCAATGTAACCCTGACAGGCATCAATACTAATCCACGCCGTACAGGATTATTAGACACACTCGCCACAATGGGCGCAACCATTCCCCAAAGTAATGAACAAACCCAAGGTGGCGAATCCATTGCGGACATGCACATTACCGCCCAATCACTGACGGGAACAACGATTGCAGGCGAAACGGTTGTCCGCATGATTGATGAATTTCCTATCCTGATGGTGGCGGCAACCCAAGCGAATGGGCGGACTGTCGTCAAAGATGCTGAAGAACTTCGTATAAAAGAAACAGATCGTATTGCAGTAATGGCTAGCGAATTGCAAAAATTAGGCGTTAAACTAGAAGAATATCCTGATGGTTTTGCGATCAATGGTTCGCAGGCGTTACATGGTGCGGTTGTGGATTCCCATGATGATCATCGTATTGGCATGAGTTTAGCGATTGCCGCCTTGGTTGCAAGTGGTACAACACGTATCGAAGATGCGGGCTGTATCCATGATTCCTTCCCAGGATTTGAACAGGTACTTGAGCAACTAGGAGCAGATGTGATATGGGAAGCATAAACAAAGTTGGATTAATTGGGTGGCCGGCGGACTATAGTTTGTCCCCTGCCATGCATAACGCCGCGTTTGCGGATCTAGCGTTAGACGACTGGCAATATGATTTGATCCCAGTGCCAGCGAACGAGTTAAAATCAGTGGTTAGTACACTGAATGAAAAAGGATATGTTGGGGCAAATGTAACGGTTCCTCACAAGCAAACCGTCATTCCTCTGTTGGATTCAGTGGTGATGTCTGCAAGGGGCGTTAACGCTGTTAATACCATCGTTATTGAAGAAGGCAAATTGCAAGGGCATAATACCGATGTATATGGTATACGTGCAGACTTGGAAGCCAATGGCATTCACCTAAAGGATATGAAAGTTTTGTTGTTGGGGGCAGGCGGTGCCGCCCATGCAGCGGCACTGTCCTTAGGTAATGCCGGTGCGGAAGTGAATGTCATCAATCGGCACACCCAACGCGCTTGGGATCTATTCCGTGATGTCAAGCGGAATGTGAAAGCCAATTTTAAAATCTCGGTACAAGAAATGAACGCCTTACCCGTTCTTGCCCCAAATATGAATTTGGTGGTGAACTGTACGCCCGCTGGTATGTACCCGACACATATTGATATGATGCCGTGGCCTGTGGCTGTTCCATTTCCAAAAGATGCTGTTTTATATGATATGGTCTATCGCCCACAAGTAACCAAATTTATGCAATACGCAATGGATGCTGGTGCAACGGCTTATGGTGGGTTGGGAATGTTGGTTCATCAAGGGGCAGCGGCTTTCCAACTGTGGACAGGTAAAGAACCAAATGTTGAAGTTATGCGCCAAGCAGCCATTGATGAACTTGAAAAACAAGAGTGATAAACAGAGACCATTGGAGAAACCGTTATGTTACGATACCTAACCGCAGGCGAAAGTCATGGCCCTGAACTCAATGCTATCTTAGAAGGTTTACCCGCAGGACTATCACTACAACCTGCTGACATCAATCTTGATCTGGCGCGTCGCCAAAAGGGCTATGGTAGCGGTGGGCGGATGGCGATTGAAAAAGATCAAGCACGTATCACCAGTGGTTGGATGCGTGGCGAAACCACTGGTGGCCCGCTTGCAATGACTGTTATCAATCGTGATTGGCGTAGTTGGCAGGACAAAGATATTCCGCCGATGACCACCCCCCGCCCCGGTCATGCTGACCTCACAGGGGCTATCAAATATGGTTATGGTGATTTACGGCTTTCATTGGAACGCGCTAGCGCTCGCGAAACAACATTACGCGTTGCGATTGGTGCTATCTGTAAAAAACTAATGGGCGAATTTGGTATTACTGTCGGTGGCTATGTACGCTCCATTGGTGATGTTGAAGCTAATATTGATGAATCAATGCCCTATGAAGAACGTTTTCGGCTTGCAGAAGCGTCTGATGTGCGGTGTCCTGATCCTGATGCCACAAAAAAAATCCATGATGCAATCCATGCCGTGAAAGTCGAAAAAGATACCCTTGGTGGTGTGATTGAAGTTGCTGTTTTAGGGTTACCCACAGGCTTAGGGTCACATGTGCATTATGACCGCCGCTTAACAGCACAATTGCTCGCAGCAGTTGGGAGCGTTCAATCCATGAAAGGTGCAGAAATAGGGGATGCATTTGAAAATACCCGTAAACGTGGCACCCAAGTGCATGATGAAATGGAATTAGATGTAGATGGCAACATTCAACGGCACACTAATCGTGCTGGTGGTTTAGAAGGTGGCATGACCACTGGCGAACCTTTGATCGTCAGGGCAGCGATGAAACCCATTAGTACCACCCTCACACCACTAGATTCTGTGAATCTGGCAACTGGGCAAGCTGATGGCACGACCTATGAACGCAGCGACTTTTGCGCCACGCCGCGTGCTGTGCCCGTAATTGAGGCCGTTGTCGCATTTGTATTAGCCAATGCACTTCTTGAAAAACTTGGCGGTGACTCCATTACAGAAATGAAACCGCGCTATGAGAATTTGCGCCAATCCCGCCCTGATGCTTTGGAGATGTGGAATGAGCCTTGGCGCTTTGGCTATGAATAGACATATCGGTGACTGGATCACCACACGGGCGGGGTAACCCGCCCCATTTGTATATACTCAAATTTTTATACCATTTAAGAGAGCTTATTGATGAAAAATCCAAATTATAATCTTATCTTAACCGGATTCATGGGAACCGGAAAAACAACCATTGGGGAAATGGTCGCCCAGCGCCTAGGGCGTGAATTTGTGGATACAGATCACATGATCACAGAACGACTTGGGAAAAGTGTCCCTGAAATTTTTAGTGCCTATGGTGAACCTTTTTTCCGAGCAATTGAGGCCAGTATCTGCAATGAGTTAGGCGACCCAAAACAGCTAGTAATTTCAACTGGTGGAGGGGCGCTTGTCAACTATGATAATGCGCGGGCTATCGCGGGTAAAGGAAATATCGTAATTTGCCTTACCGCTGAACCAGATGAAATTTTGCGCCGTCTAGAAAATGACACTCGCCGCCGCCCCTTAATTGATAAACACGACACGGCTCAAGATCGCAAAACCGAAATTGCCAGTTTATTGGCTAGCCGTAAATCCGCTTATGAGCGTATCCGTATCCGTATCGACACCACAGATAAATCGGCTGAAGACATGGTTGAGGAAGTTCTGAAAACGTTTGAATATGAGATGCAACGGAATGCTACCAAAATCCCTGTGGACAGCCCCACCAATCGTTATACCATCTTGTGTGACAGTGGATTGTTACATGATGTTCCGCAATTATTACAAGAATATCATTTAAGTGGACGTGTCATCGTCGCCACAAATGAAACCATTGCCCCACTTTATGGTGAACAGTTGGTAGAGCGCTTGCCTGATGCCGCGCTGGTGACCATGCCAGATGGGGAAATTTATAAAAATTTGGATACTGTGCGTCAACTCTATAAAGATTTTGCTGAGGCAGGGTTGGATCGGAATGGGGTTGTTATCGCCTTAGGAGGTGGGGTTGTTGGGGATACGGTTGGTTTTGCGGCGGCAAGCTATATGCGCGGGGTGCGCCTTGTTCAGATCCCAACAAGCCTATTGTCTATGGTGGATTCGAGTGTCGGGGGCAAAGTCGGGGTAGACATCCCCGAAGGCAAGAATCTGGTTGGTGCATTTAAACAACCTGAGCTTGTGATTATTGATACGGATGTCTTAAAAAGTTTGCCGCCAGTAGAGGTGCGCTGTGGGTTAGCCGAGGCCATGAAACACGGCTTTTTGAATGATCCTAGCCTGTTAGAGTGTGCCGAAGCCATTGCCCAAGGCGACGCTGACGCCCTAAAACGTACTATTCAAGTGAAGGTGAATGTTGTGGAGCGTGATCCTTATGAACGTGGGGAACGTGCTTTTTTAAACTTGGGACATACATTTGCCCATGCCATTGAGCGTGTTAGCGGCTATACATGGCGGCATGGTGAAGCAGTTAGTGTTGGGCTGGTTGCAGCGGCACGACTTTCTGAGCAAATTACAGGGTTTGCCACCGCAGAGGATGTTGAAGGGTTAATGCAAGAGATTGGACTGCCAACCACTTATCGCGATCTCGATCCAAACGAATTATGGGCTGCCATGCACACCGACAAAAAATGGAAAAATGGACGATCACATTTTGTTTTACTGGAATCTATTGGAATGCCAAAAAGTGTTTATGATGTTCCAAAAGAAACGGTTATCGATGTTTTAAAAGGGGTTCGTGAATCATGAATATCCTAATCATGAGTGGTGCAAATCTCAATTTATTAGGCACACGGGAACCAGAAGTTTATGGTTCTGATACGCTCGAAGACATTCATAATCGCTTAGCAGCCCATGCTGGAATAAAGAATGTAACACTACGTTTTTTTCAGTCTAACCACGAAGGGGCATTAGTCGATGCGATCCACGAAGCGCGGGGTTGGGCACAAGGTATTGTTTTTAATCCGGGGGGCTATACCCATACATCGGTTGTGTTACGAGATGCAATTGCGGGGGTAGGGCTCCCTGTCGTGGAAGCCCATCTATCCAATGTCCATGCACGTGAGGCATTTCGCCATAAATCCTTATTAGCGCCTGTCTGCCTCGGGCAAATTAGCGGGTTTGGATGGTATAGCTATCAACTTGCCTTAGATGCTTTATTGCACCATCTAGGAGGATGATGCTGGCTTTTCATTATCACTGTTCTTTTCATTGTCATTTTCAGTTTGGGATTTCTTAGATTTTTTACTTTTGCGAATCAGGGTGAGGTTGCCATTTTTAAGTACCCCTCGCACAATATCCCCTTGCTCAAATTTATTTTCCAGCAAGGCCGAAGACAGCGGACGCATTAATAGGCGTTCAATGGCGCGGCGTAACGGTCGCGCCCCTTCTGTAACAGAGGATCCTTCTTCTAGCAGTAATAGTCGTGCCTCGCGGCTGAGTTCTAGCGTCAAATCTTGCGCATCCAACCGTTCTGTTAGGGATTCAAGCTGTTGTTCCAAAATATGATCGAGAGACGTTTCGTTCAAAGGTTGAAAGACAACCACCTCGTCTAATCGATTTAAAAATTCAGGGCGGAAAAATTTTTTCAAGTGTTCACTATAATCTGGCATGTCATCTGGCTTTGCCATAAACCCAACACTTTTACCAATAGCTTCTGTACCAATATTACTAGTCATGATCCACACTGCATGGCGGGCGTCAATCGTACCCCCCATTGAATCAGTGAGTCGCCCTTCTTCAAAGACTTGCAAAAATAGATCAAAAACTTCAGCAGAGGCTTTTTCAACTTCGTCCAGCAAGACGACTGAATAGGGTTTACGGCGCAATGACTCCGTTAATTGGCCGCCTTGTTCATTACCTTTATAGCCAGGAGGCGCACCAATTAAGCGAGCGGCTGTATGTTCATCATAAAATTCGGACATATCTAAACGAATAATAGAATCAACATCACCAAACAAGAATTCGGCAAGCGCTTGGGCTAGAGCGGTTTTACCAACACCACTGGGCCCGACAAACAAAAATACCCCTGTTGGGCGGCGTGGATTCCCTAGCCCTGCCCGTTGGGTTTTGATGGCATCGACGACTGTTTTAACAGCATGGTCTTGTCCAATGATCATATTGCCGATTTTTTGCTCCATTTGGGCAAAGCGAGCACGTTCATCAGCGGTTAGATCCGCAACAGGAATCCCTGTCCATTCACTAAGAACTTCTTTCACCACCTGGGCGGTGATAACTTGTGGCTTTTCATCATCTGGCGAAACCGATTGGATCACGACTCGCGCACAGGCTTCATCTAATAGGTCGAGAGCCTTGTCTGGCAAGCGACGGTCTGTTAAATATTGTGCTGAAAGTGTAACGGCTGCTTGACGTGCCTCTTTTAAAATTTCTACCCCATGATGTTCTTCATAACGGGTATAGACATTTTCTAAAATCGTTAAGGCTTGAGCTTGGGTTGGTTCATCAATATCAATCGTACGAAAGCGTCGATCCAACGCAGGATCTTTAGCAACCGCTTTGCGGTATTCCTCAAATGTTGTTGCGCCAATACAGGAGATTTCGCCACGTGCCAAAGCCGGCTTAAGAATGTTAGCTGCATCAAGGTTGCTGTCTATAGTGTCCCCCGCGCCGACAATTGTATGGATTTCATCAATGAATAAAATGACATCTGGTGAGGATTTAGCTTCTTCTACAATCCCGACTAAGCGTTCTTCAAATTGCCCTCGCAAACTGGTGCCAGCCACCAACATACTCATTTCGATTTGGAGTAAACGTTTATCCTGCAAAGTTTTAGGGGCTTTATCCTTTGCGATTTGCCACGCCAGTCCTTCAACCACAGCAGTTTTGCCAACGCCAGCATCGCCTAATAAAAGTGGATTATTTTTCTTGCTACGGGTCAAGGTACGCGCTACAGCACGAATTTCTGTATTGCGTCCAACCGCCTCAAATATCTTACCCAAACGAGCACTTTCGGTGAGGTCGCGCCCATATTTATCTAACAAAGGGGTTGGCATAGTGAGCTTTTCAGCAGGAACAGCAACAGGACGTTCCGTATCCCCATTAAATAGATCATCATCGCCAAACAAGTCTAGGTCACTTAAACTACTATCATCCATCGCTGCTTCATCTAGTTGTAAGTGTTCATTTAAGTATTCAATCCATTGTGCAACATCCACACCCATTTCGCGGATTTTACGGATCGGAACCCCTTGCCCTTCTTGTAATAAACTTAATAAAACCTGTTCTTCTGTTACCTTGATGTCATTGAGGTCTTCCGCTAAGTAGATAGCCTCACTCAGGACAAAATGGGTACGAGGTGTAAAGGCTAGGAGTTCGGAAATAACATCATCTCCCATACCCACTTCACGCCGAATTTCATTCCGAACATCACGGACTTCCAAGCCGGACTCCGTTAACATTCGTACTGTCATGCCCCCCCGTATGCGCGTCAGGCCATTAAAGAGATGTTCGGTTCCAATATAATTATGTTTTAGACGCGAGGCTTCTTCTTCGGCATCTTTTAACAAATGACGACATAAACGCCTAATTTCTGCTTCGTTCATGGCTCATCCCTATTATTGAACTATTAATGGGCATATTTGATTATAGCTTAATTAATCAATGTCGTTTATGTACGGACACGATATAACATTTCACCTGCTTTTGGCACATATAAGATTCCATCTGCTTCACGATTTTGCCATTCAGAAACATCAATTTTACTGGGATCCATATATCCTAGTGATAGTGTCTTACAATCTTCAGCAGAAATTGCGGTTGCCAAAGTTACATCGATACGGGCATATTCTTGCGGTGCATCATATGTGCCACTCCCTCGTAGATGTGTGCCATGTGCCAAGATACCTAAGGGGATATGTTTATAATTATCCCATTGTTTTAAGTAAAAATCGCGGACATGGTAACCCGCCTCATAGATATATTTACCATGTACATGGCTCACCACATCAAGTTGTGGGGCGTAAATAATGACCTCTCCACCATCTTCAATTGCTGGTTCAAGTTTGTACATCGCTTTGGCAGCCGTCCATAATTCGTCATACATAGGTGGGGCAACAGACAGAACCCGATGAAACGGTTTATCGACCCAAACAATATGCCGCTCAGCGGAAAAATCCGCAGCAGCATTCCATGCACTGATGTGATCCCCAATGAACAACCCTGCAATATCCTGACCTACAATCACAGGCGCAATCAATGTGATCGGTGTGGGAACCTGCTGTGTAGCCACATGGATTAGCTGCCTAACAGGTGTCTCTTTGATGCCTATCGTATCTAAAATTGTGATGAGAGCCCCAAGCCAATGGGTGACATTGATCATCTCTGCCCCAGAAATGCCCGGGAATAGATACTTTGCGCCCCCTGAAAACCCAACCACTTCATGCGGAAAAACTGGCCCCAAAATAATGAGATGATCATAGTCTAAAATATGTTTATTGATCCGGACATCAACATCGCCTCCCAACGAAGGATGCCAAACATCACCAGCAATTTGCTGAATTTGAGATTGTTCAATAGTTCCCAAATTCGTTAGAGCACTTGGATCATCCCATGTATGGTTGAGTAGACCAACATGCTGATATATGGTATTTCGCTCCTCGTACGTAACCCCCACCAGTTGATTTAGCGCATCTTCGGATAGTGGGGGGTGTGTTCCCAGCGCAACCATAAAATCTAATTGTTTTGTGTTACGTAATATCTCAACCAATTGTTGAAATAACATTGGTAAGGGAATGGTACGGGTATGGTCAGGAATCAAGACCAGCACCTTTGCCCCATCAAATTGATTGTTTAATCCAGTGGCTAGCGTTTGCAAGATGGTGTCAGGCGAAAGCTGTTTTCCTTGTGGCATAACCTGCTGAGCCGTTATTCCCATCAATACCTCCTATGTTATGGGGTGTGCAGGAGTATGTCATACAACATGATTTTAGTGTTTGGTAGACGGCCTTATTTTTTGACCTGAATTTTGGGACGCTCAGTCGGTTCATCTTCGGAGATATCGCGGGTAAGATCTTGGTAAATGCGGAATCCTGCCCAAATACTGCCAATAACAATGATAATGATGATTAAGGTGTCAAATGTTTCTGGCGTGATGCCTAAGGTGTCTACTAAATCACGGATTGCATCCATCAATAGCCCTTTCTTAACTTGGAACCCCTCAATAAAACCATTTAGTTACATGATTAGCTTTATTGAGGGTGTATGTTGTGTACGTTGTGACAGAAACGTTATTTAGCGTAATCGACTGCGCGTGTCTCACGGATAATGGTGACTTTGATCTTGCCCGGATATTCCATCGTTTCTTCGATCTGATGGGCAATATTGCGTGCTAACTTAATGCTCCGTAATTCATCCACATCTTCGGGGCGCACCATGATGCGAATTTCGCGCCCTGCTTGAAGTGCATAACATTCTTCAACACCATCAAAGGATTCAGCAATTTCTTCAAGCATTTTGACACGTTTGATGAAACCATCGGCACTTTCGCGTCGTGCCCCGGGACGCGCCCCAGAAATGGCATCTGCGGCTTCTACGATAATAGCTTCCACACTTTCTTGGTCAACTTCGTGATGGTGGCTGGCAATACAATTCACCACATGCGCACTGACTTTGAAGCGTTTGGCATAGTCTGCCCCAATAAGCGCATGAGACCCTTCCACTTCATGATCAATTGCCTTTCCAATGTCGTGTAGCAAACCGCCAGCCCGCGCAATAGCAACATCGGCTCCCAACTCAGCCGCAATCATGCCTGCCAAGTTGGCCGTTTCAATTGAATGTGACAGTTGGTTTTGTCCATAACTATTACGGAACTTTAAGCGCCCTAACAGGCGAGTCACTTCAGGATGCAGCCCAGAAACATTTGCTTCATAGGCGGCACGTTCGCCTTCTTCACGGACAATCCGCTCAACTTCTTTGCGGGTCTCTTCGACCAGCTTTTCAATCCGTGCAGGGTGGATCCGCCCGTCCAAAACGAGCTTTGCCATTGAGCGTTTAGCAACTTCACGACGAATTGGATCTAAACTCGAAATTGTGATCGTTTCAGGAGTGTCATCTACAATGACATCAACCCCCGTAGCGACTTCAAAAGCCCGAATATTTCGCCCTGCACGACCGATGATCCGCCCCTTCATTTCATCAGAGGGTAGTTGAATACTGCTAACGGCGAGGTCAGCAACGGCTTCATTCGCAATCCGTTGAATGGCAAGGGCAATAATATCACGAGCACGCATATCCGCCTCTTGCATGGCTTCTTCTTCAATCATACGGGAGCGACGTGCCATCTCTGCTCGAGTTTCATTTTCAACATTACTGAGCAGTTCTTCTACAGCTTCGGAGCGTGTCATATTCGCGACACGTTCTAATTCAGTTTCATGCTGAGCAAATATTTTATTGGCTTCATTGAGTCGCTTGTCAATGTTACTTTGTTGGCGACTGAGATTCGCTTCTCGTTTATCTAACTTCTCAAACTTATCATCCAAGCTTTCGCGGCGACGCTCCAAACGTGATTCTTCACGCTCTAATTCACTACGGCGACGTTTTATTGTTTTGTCGAATTCGTCTTGCTCTTGTAAGATTTTGTTTTTGGCATCTAACTCCAGTTTTTGGGCATTGGTTTTTGCTTCATCTAAAAGTTGACGGGCTTCTTCTTGAGCTTTAACAAGGTGGTCAGCACCCAACTGCTTTTGGCGGTTGGCATACACCCCGACACCCAAGATGCCCCCCCCGATGAAGGCAATGATTCCAGCAATGATGATTTCCATTAGAACTCCTAAATGTAATGCTCATCATCACCTTCTGCCTCGAGTTCATCAATTATTTGGTTAACAACTTGGCGCACAACATCATACTGAAACCCGCGCCGAGCCAAGAATCCTCCAAGCTTTTTGCGAATGGTCGCCGCATCCTTACCCCGCAAGGAGCGGACTTTCTTTTGTGCAGCGGCATATGCAGATTGTTCAGGATCAAGGTCTGTGAGGGCTTCCGCAATGGTGGCGTTGTCAATTCCTTTTTGACGAAGTTCATACTCTAATGCACGGGTACCCCGTGGATTAAATTCTTCACGATTCCGCACCCAATACTGTGCGAACTCTAAATCATTGATGTAGTTGAGGTCAGAAAGGCGGGCTATAACGGACTCTATAGTGTATTCTGAAACCCCTTTTTGGTTCAGGCGGCGGCGAACTTCGGCAGCACTACGTGGACGATGCGCCAAAAAGCGTACAGCGCTATCCATCGCTTTTGCAACATCATCTTGATCTTTGAGTGCGGCTATTTTTTCATCAGACAACTCATCGCCTTTTCGTAAGGCAGCAGCAGCTAACTGGGTTAAGCCAAATGCAAACTCATGATCAATGTAGACATTCACGCGCTCTTTATTCTTTTTTTGTATTTCGAGCGCTGTAACTTTGCCTGCCATAACTGGCATGTCCTTAAAAATACAAAACCGTAGGCTCGTCTACGGTTCACCAAAACAAACAAGACATTTATCTTTATGATGTCCTGTTGTGTCGTATGTTTGTGCCTTAATGGCAGTAAAACACCGTCCATCAATGTTGCACATTTTTTTCTCCATTATCTTGCTGATATTAAGCAAGAATATTTCGAAAGAAAGGTTTATTACCGTAGTTTTATTATGCCTGACCAAAGGCGTTTTTTATTCATTGGCAACCCTTTCTATATGGTTATTTAGAAAGGGGACTGTTAGCAAAAACAGTTGCGTTGATGCCACAACGCGGCGTGTTCTTTTATCATATTCACAAGTAGGTATCTTTATTAACTTACGCATACCTACTACTGTGATACAGGATGTTTGCCATTATATCACAACATGTGAACCATCGGGCATATTTGCAATGTTAATTGTTGTGGCAAATAGATTGGCTCTCGTTACGACTGTATGCTGTATGCGTTCATGTGACCCTAAATTAAAATTAAGCTGTCAGATAGTTAGCAATTCTCTGCTTTGAACCTTATAATCATTAGGTAATGATGGAAAAACGTGAACGATTAGAAACAACATTAACCGGCGAAAGAGCCGATCGAGTTCCTGTTGCGCTATGGCGGCACTTTCCCGGTGACGATCAACGTGCCGTTGATTTAGCGAAGGCAATTATTGCTTTTCAAAATACTTGGGATTTTGACTTTATCAAGATCGTACCGTCCAATACCTATAGTATTGTGGATTATGGTGTTCAAGAATGGTGGCAAGGTAATTTAGAAGGTAAACGTGACATCATCAAGCCCCTGATTACCCGCTCCCTTGACTGGACAGAATTACGGCGACTTGATCCAACACGAGGTAGCTTAGGGCAACAAGCTGAAACGATCCAATATATTGATAACTACTTTTCAGGTAAGGTGCCTATTATCCTGACTATCCCAAGCCCGCTGACTCAAGCCCTACACCTTGCAGGGGAAGAAACTCTAACCCGTAATATGCGCACTCACACTGACCGCCTAAAAACGGGGCTCGGCACATTAACCGACAATTTATTACGCTACATCGATAGCCTACGAAAATTACCACTAGCAGGCATTGCCCTAGAGCTTGAAACCGCTAATTATGATTTTATGAGCCCTATAGAGTATGATATGCTTGGACGACCATATGACCTAAAATTATTAGGGGCGTTACCCTCTAATTGGTGGTTAAACATCATTACTATAACCGGTAAAGCCCCCATGTTAACCGAACTTGCTGACTACCCCGTTCAAGTCATCAGTTGGGAAGACCAAGATGGCATTACCTCGCTTAACAAAGGAAAAGCGATATTTTCTGGTACGGTTTGCTGTGGAGTAGGTCGTTGGAACTCGATTCATAATGGAATGCCTGGTGAAGTACGTAATCAAGTACAGGAGTCAATCCGAGAAGCTTATGGGTTGCGCTTAATTATTTCAACAAGTTCACCCTTGATTATTACCAGCCCACGGTCAAATATTCGTATGGTTCGTCAAGTAGTAGAAGATATGCTGATATGAGTCATCGTGTGATTTCAGGGAGTGCCAAAGGCTTACGGCTTAAACAAGTACCAGGGGATAGTACGCGCCCAATTATGGATCGCGCTAAAGAAGCCCTTTTTAATATCATTGGCAATGGCATCATAGATACACATGTGCTGGATCTTTTTGCTGGAACTGGCGCAGTTGGGATCGAAGCCCTCAGTCGTGGGGCTGCATCGGCACTATTTTTAGATACACATCCCGCAGCCATTCATACAATCCAAGACAATTTGCAAACTACTCATCTAGTAGATACCGCAAGCGTACAGCAAGTCAACGCACTTGATTTTTTGCGTCGGTCTCGTCATGCATTATATTCTTTTGTGTATGTTGCACCGCCACAATATGAAGACTTATGGCAAACCGCCCTGCGTTTAGTTGATGAACAAGCGCCCATCATGTTAGAACCAGATGCTATCGTTGTTGTTCAAATTGACCCAAAAGAGAAGCAACAAGTACAGCTAAAATACTTAACAACCTATGATGAGCGTACATATGGAAATACGTTATTATGGTTTTTTGAATATGTCAGAGAGGATAGCGCATGACTGCAAATGATGAAATTTTGGCGCTTATTGATAAAGGTGTCGATGATATTCTCACAGCATTTGATGTTGATACGCCACCGGTACCCGTTGAATTGATGTTACAACGTCCTCGTGAAGGGTTATGGCAAGAAATTGATTTGTCAGAGATGTCTGCTACGTTCTTAAACTTGCGAGATCGCTATGCGCCACGGATGTCTGCGGTGCGGTTGTTAGCACGAAGTGTCATTCGTTCTGAATGGGGTCAAGCGCGTGGGTTAGCACAATTAGGGGAAGAAAACCCAGATAATGTGAACCTGCTAGCACGCGCCATCATTATACCGCGTCAGTTATTAGATGTGATGGGGGATGATATTACTCTCGATAAAACCACCGTTAGTTTGCATTTTGAAGTACCAGAAGCTGATGCCGAATTACGGTTAGCTGATTTAGGGATTCAATAAATCTTGGATCAAAAAATCCTAACAAATTGTTAGGGTTAGGGTGAGCGGGCGACGAGATTCGAACTCGTGACCTTTTCCTTGGCAAGGAAACGTTCTACCACTGAACTACGCCCGCAGTTCAAGTAAGGAAAGTATACAACACCGATAGATGCTTGACAAGAGTTTTTTTGTATCATGTAGAAAAGATTAATTTCAGGAGGCGGTCAAATGGAATACCGCGTTAGTCGCGGTGGTGAGACTTTATCAATCACCGACAATGAAAGCCAGCTAATTTTAAAAGGAACCCCACTGACCAATGTGGGGCGGGTGCGTGGCAATAATGAAGATAGTGTCGCGCTATGGACATTTGACCGTTTTATGGTGGCGTTGGTGGCCGATGGCATGGGTGGGGCAGCCGCAGGAGAAGAGGCTAGCCAACTAGCGGTTGAGACAGTACAAACAAAACTGATCGAATTATTCCCGGACCCTGAAACATGGCGCACCCTTAGTGATAGCGAAATCGCAGAACATATGCGGGCGTCATTACATATGGCCAATCAAGCAGTTTTAGATCGTGCTGCTAAGGATGCGCAATTACAAGGGATGGGAACTACTGCAACAATGGCGTTCTTCCGAGGTAAACAAGCAATTTTTGCTCATATTGGTGATAGCCGTGGCTATATCGTGAGCCCAACCACCAGTATTGATCAGATCACCAATGACCATAGTTTTGTGGAAGCCTTGGTGGTTTCAGGACATTTAACCCCAGAACAAGCAGCAGTGCACCCCATGAAAAATGTACTGTACCGTGCGCTAGGGCAAAAAGCAGACAGTGAATTTGAAGTTGATATTTATACACAGTCGATCACACCGGGTGATCGGTTTGTTTTGTGTTCTGATGGTTTACCCCGCCATGTCAGTAATAAAGAAATAGCGAGTATTGTTGCATTTGAAGATGAACCAGCTGACATGGCAGAACAGTTGATCAATTTGGCAAATGAACGAGGCGGTGAAGATAATATTAGTGCTGTTGTTGTCGCTATCGACGTAATAGCGTAAGGGAATCATCCCTAGGCAAGTCTAATTCATGTCGATTAGTATGTTGTCATGCAAACAAAGATGTAAAGGTACTACAATAATGTTACGAAAATTTACGATTCTGATGATGTTGGCCTTGTTGTCTGTCAGTCTTACCAGTCTTTATGCTGAAAGTGTGCCAACAGAACCAGCAACAACTGTTGCCCAAGGGGGCGCACCGGTGAGCCCAACAGAAGTTAATTTTGGGGTCGTGGGTGGATACCGTTATCTGCGGGTTACTGGGACAAATGTACCTGTATATAGTTCACCAACCTCGTTATCTAGTGTTTTGTATCGCTTTGAAGGTGGTTACGACTTTGTAACGCCACGCGGTCAAACAGGCTCTTGGGTAGAAATTAACCCCGGTGAATGGGTACATGAACGCCATTTATACGAAGTGTATCCATCATATTTCACGGGTGTTGTGATCAATTCTGAACCAGCCGTACCCTTTGGATGGATCTTAGTCAGCCATTATGCAAGCGCAACCCCTGCGGGGCCAGAAGTCCGTGATGCAGGATATTATGTTGAAAAGTACCAAAGTGTCCAATTTGTTGAAACTGCCGTGGATGGCGAAGGCTGGCGCTGGTATAACATTGGTGATGGTCGCTGGGTTAAACAAACCCTTGTGAGCAAGATTCAACGCATTGGAAACCCCGGTATTGGTGGGCGTTGGGTGGCCGTTGACCTTTATGAACAAAATCTGGTGGCCTATGATGGCGACCGGATGGTGTTTGCGACCTTGATATCATCTGGTTTACCCGGCACAGATACAAACCCAGGTGTATTTGATATTTGGGCAAGCAACACAAACCAAGTGATGGACGGCGCAAGCGGTGGATTTGGTGACTACCGTTTAGAAAATGTGCCCTATGCCATGTATTTTGACGGTGACATCAGTTTACACGGAACCTATTGGCACAATGGATTTGGGTATCGTCAAAGTCGTGGGTGTGTGAACTTGACCATTAGCGATGCCCGTTGGCTTTATGATTGGTTTGGTGGTGATAACGGTAGCGTTTACGTCTATTACAGCCAATCGTACTAAGCATTTATCGTTGCACGGTAAGCGTCAACCATTTGATTGGCGACTTGCGCCTGTGTGAACTGAGCCTGAACCCGTTTTATCCCTTTTTCAACTAAGGTATGGCGGTGTTCAGGTTTTTTAATCAGGGTTAGCAAACAATCTTTTAAAGCGCTAGCATTATCTTCAGGAAAGACCATTCCTGCCTCGCCAATGACCCCTGGAATTGCTCCACTGTCTGACCCGACAACCACCACCCCACTTGCCATAGCTTCGACCAAAACCCGTCCAAATTGCTCCTTCCAGTTTGGCTTTGTTCTGGATGGCAACACCAATACATCTAATTGTTGATAATGGGCGGGCATTTCTAATGAAGGAACTTGATCTTGAAAGTGGACACGCTCAGAAATACCAAGCTCATTTGCTAGGGTGATAAGCGCTTGTTTGATGGTGCCGCCCCCGACAAGATGTAATTCCCATGATTCATTTTTCAATTTATCTAGGGCATGGAAAAGCGTATCAATTCCTTTTTCAGGGACTAAGCGCCCGATATATCCAATTTGTAATGGGCGTTCAGGTTTTGGTTCAAGCGGCTTGAATAAATCTGTATCCACCCCAAATTGAGGGATCACCGCATAGGGTTTTGTGTACCCTTTTGCGCGCCATACATCTGCCGCACTTTGGGTTCCCATGATGGCATAATCAATATGATTCAACACATAGCGCTCTATCCAACTAAATGGAAATGGATATTGCCGTTCGATATTTTGCCACGAAAAAAACAAACTTCGTGCCCCATATTGCTGTGCCACTCGCAGCGCGAGCCATGTTGATAGGTTATAGGGTTCCTCATCAATATGAACAACATCAGGCTTGAAGGTGGTCAATGCGGTTTTAAATTCCGGATAGTAATGTAAATGAAAATTGCCATTCAAACGAATGGCAGTTTCAGTTAAACGATAGCCGTCTGTATAGGCGCGTTCAAGGGGCATGACACCGCGTTCATCTTGCCATGTAGGTGGTACTAAAACCTCCAAAGCTGTGACATCAGGATGCTGCGCGATGTACTCCATTTTCTTTTGATAGATGCCCACCAAACAGGCTTTTGAGAGCATTAAAACGCGCATTTATGCCCGCACATGATAATCGCCTTCAACCACCCACTTATAGGTTGTTAAGGCTTCAAGCGCCAAGGGCCCCCGCCCGTGTAACTTTTGGGTACTCACCGCAACTTCTGCACCCAATCCAAATGCAGAACCATCGGTGAAACGGGTGGACGCATTCCAGTAAACCGCTGCCGAATCAACCAGATCCAAAAAGGTTTTGGCTTTGGTTTCGTCTTGGGTCAAGATGCCATCCGAATGAGCCGTTCCGTGTAACTCGATGTGATCAATTACCTCATCTAGCGTATCTACGACTTTGATACCTAAGATAAAATCAAGCCATTCAATGTCCCAATCGCCCTCTTGGGCAGCTTCCACCTTTGGATCACCTTTAATGTGGTTGGTGAGGTTATCGTCCAATTTAAAGGTTACATCTTTATCTTGCAGGCGATTAACCACACGCGGCAAAAAGTCGTTGGCAATTTCGCGTTGGAGCAATAACGTACTGATACTGTTACAAGCGGAAGGTTTTTGAGTTTTGGCGTTGTAGATGACCTCTAAGGCTGCATCTAAATCGGCGGTGTCATCAACATATAGATGGCAAATGCCCATGCCACCCGTAATCACGGGGATAGTGCTTTCTTCCAAACAGAGACGGTGCAACTTTGCCCCACCACGCGGAATAATCATATCCACATAGCGATCCAACCGTAGTAATTCGCTAACATATTTGCGGTCGGTGTCCCGAATTAATTGCACGGCTTTTTCAGGGAATCCTGCATCAGCCATCGCTTGTTGCACAATATCGACCAGTGCGATATTGCTCCGCAACGTTTCAGACCCACCACGCAAAATAACCGCATTCCCTGTTTTGAGGGCAAGGGTGGCAATATCGACAGTTACATTGGGGCGAGACTCATAAATGACCCCTAAAACCCCTAATGGAACCCGCCGCCGCCGCAAACGCAACCCATTTTCTAGTTCACGGGTATCATATTCTTCACCTACAGGGTCAGGTAAAGAGGCTACGTTGCGCACATCATCAATCATGCTTTGCAAACGATTTTTAACGCCTAGATTTAAGCGATCCACGAGCGCATAGGTTAAACCTTTGGCTTCGGCATCGGCTACATCCTTGGCATTTTCAGCAAGGATGTGTTCAGCATTCGTTTCTAACGCATCAGCAATGGTGTGGAGCAATGCATTCTTTTGCTCCGTGGTGAATGGTCGCAGGGTTCGGGCTGAACGTTTTGCATCGTGTCCGATTTGTTGCATATCCATAACATACATCCTTTAACTGTCTAACTGTAAAAGCGCCATATTATCATGATGAATGGCGGCATTTCCGTGGGAATATCCTAACACGGCTTCGATTTGACTCGATTTAATACCACATAAGCGGCTTAAATCTTGACTATTATAATTGACTTGCCCACGCGCTAAGGGCTTACCTGTTAAGTCTTCAACCGTGACCAATTCCCCCCGTTCAAAATCACCTTTTACGGCTTTGATCCCAATAGGTAATAGGCTAGCCGTGCGCAATGCTTTGGCTGCGCCCTCATCAACGATGATGACACCATGAGACTGTTCCGAAATCAAATAACGTTTGCGGCTTTCAACACGGCGAGCCGTTGGTAAAAAGACGGTTCCGAGATCATTTTCTTCGCCATGTGTCAGGCGGATAATGATATCAGTTGTTTTTCCGCTAGCAATCACCGTCATGATGCCGTTATGGGCGGCGAATTCTGCGGCTTGGATTTTAGTCCACATGCCGCCGCGCCCCAACCCACTTGAGGAATTGCTACTGGCCATATCTTTAATGCCATCAGTAACCGTTTCGACAACCGAAATTTTACGTGCATCGGTTGAGGTATGTGGATTTTTATTATATAACCCGTCACTATCGGTCAAGAGCAATAACATATCAGCATTAATCAAGGCCGCCACCAATGCGGAAATGTTGTCATTGTCGCCCACTTTGATCTCATCAACCACAACCGTATCATTTTCATTGATGATGGGCACAATATTGTTATCCAATAACATGTCGAGCGTATCACGTGAGTTTAAATAGCGGGTACGATTACGGCGTAAGTCTTCCCCCGTTACCAAAACTTGCCCTACAAGCACATCATACATACCGAACATGGTGCTATAGATGTGCATCAATTGCCCTTGCCCCACTGCGCTCAGCATTTGCCGCACAGGGAGCGAATTGGGAAGTTCTGGATGCCCTAAATGATCGGAGCCTGCGGCTTGTGCCCCCGAAGACACCAACAACACACGATGCCCTTCATGGTGTAAGGTCGCAATTTGGCGCACAATATCCAACATGCGAGGCTTAGAAAGGCGTAGAGTGCCATCTGTCAGGGTGCTACTACCGATTTTTATGACGATTGTTTTCATTGAATGTTTATTAACAACCTGATGTGTAATGACTCCATGATATATGATAGACAGGTTGTTTGAACAGATAGGAACCACATATGGCTACAGCGATTAGTGCGGAGTTTGTCGCCCGTACATTTGAAGACACCAATCATGACAATGTGAATCAGTTTATTTGGTCACACATCCGCCGCCATCCAACCTTTGCAATTATGATGGTGGTTGGGGCGTTTATGAATGCAGCATTGGCAGCCATTGTCCCTGTCTTTACAGGGTTAGCCTTTGAAGCCATCCTCAATGATCGTGATCTAGATCGTGTATTTCAGTTATGTGTTGCGATTGTGGTGAGTCAGTTGGTGCGGGGTGTGTTTCAATTTATGCGGAATGTTAGCTCCGAAGTGTTTTCCCAACGCATTGAGCGGGATGTTCGGGATGAATTATATGTGAGCCTCTTAGGCAAAAGTATGACCTTTCATGACTTTCAACCGGTGGGCGAAATTATGGCACGGGTCACCAATGATGTGCGAGAGGTTAACCTGATGATGAACCCTGGATTCAACCTGATCATTGGATCGAGTATGTTCATTTTATTGCCAATTATTGTTGCCCCGACGATACACCCCACCCTGATCTTAATGCCATTGCTGTATGTGGTCGGGTTTGTGATCGCTCAAGCATGGTATGTCCGTTCTTTATATGGAACTGCAAAGTCGGTGCGGGAAAGTTTTGGGCAAATGAATGCCCAACTTGCCGAAAAGCTGGATGGAATCGAAGTCATCAAGGGGACAGCACGCGAAAATGACGAAAAAGTATCGCTTAATAAACTAATTGATGCTGTCCGTGATTGGTTTATCCAACAAGGCGACCTAGAAGCGCGTTATTATGCGTTATTGGTTTGGGGCATGGTGACGGTATTGGGATTTTTGCAAAGCGCCTTGTTGTACCGCGCAGATGAGATCGCGGCAGGCGATATTGTGGCGTTTATGGGACAATTGGCATTATTTGGATTCCCAACCTTTACGTCAACATTTACCTTCTCACGGGTTGCCAGTGGACGGGCTGCGGCTGATCGGATTTTGGCAATCATCAATACCATTACTGACTTGGATCAAAACATTTCAGGGCATCGGGGTGAGTTAGTCGGTAATGTCGAATTTCAAAACGTTGCGTTTGGCTATGTTGATGAAAAAACAGTGTTGCATGATGTCAGCCTTAAGATCAACGCGGGGCAAACCATCGCGATTGTTGGGCAAACAGGGAGCGGAAAAACAACCCTAACCAAATTAATGAATCGAACCTATGACATTGATAGTGGTCATGTTTTGGTCGATAACCATGATGTGCGGGACTGGAACTTAGCGAGTTTGCGCTCTCAAATTAGCATTATTGAGCAAGAAATTTTTCTGTTTAGTCGCAGCGTGGCGGACAACATTCGATTTGGCAAGCCCTATGCGACACAAGCCGAGGTTGAAGAAGCTGCAAAAAATGCCCAAGCACATGATTTTATTATGCAGTTCCCTCAAGGGTATGACACCGTAATTGGTCAGCGTGGCGTTACCCTAAGCGGTGGGCAACGACAACGCTTAGCGATTGCTCGCGCATTTTTGACCGATCCGCGTATTTTGATCTTAGATGATAGTACCAGCGCGATTGATAGTGCGACTGAAGACCGTATCCAACAAGCGATTTGGCGTATTGCGGAAGGACGCACCACAATTTTGATTACCCATCGCCTCTCGCAAATACGATGGGCGGATCACATTCTTGTTTTGAAGAATGGGCGGGTCGTGGCACAAGGGGATCACGATACGCTGCTGGCTGGCTCCGAACCTTACCAACGCATTTTTGCACAATATGAGGATTAACTGATGGGTGCTGTATTAGGTGGATTAGATAAAGATCGGTACGACCGACAGTATAGTGATCGCTATTTATTTGGGCGCTTATGGCAATATATGCAGCCCTATCGGCGTCAATTTTATATTACCAGTGCGATGGGGCTGGTATTTGCGCTTTTGTTTGCGGCATCACCGATCCTAATTTCAATCGGGGTTGAACAACTTGAAGTTGATGCCACCGTGGAAGTCATCATGGTGATCGTGGGGGCATTAGGGGTTGCCGCAGTCGTACAATACGCGGCGAACTGGCTACAACGCCGTACTGTTGCGCGTCTTTTGGGTCATGTGATCGCGGATGTACGTAAAGATGCCTTTGCCGCATCGCTTGATCGGGATATGGCATTTTATGACGAGAACAAAACCGGTAAAGTCCTGAGCCGCATCACCAGTGATACGGAAGAATTTATTCAGATCATGTTACTCAGCACACAATTGGTGAGTCAAATTGTACAAGTATTCGTTTTGTTGAGTGTGTTGATTAGCCGTAATGTGATGCTCACCGCGATTATGTTAGCATTTTTACTTCCTATTTTGCTAGCAACAACCTTTTTTCGATACTTGGCGCGGCAAGTCACGCGACAAGGCTCGCGGGCAATGGCGGAAGTCAATGGCACGATTCAAGAAACCGTCACCGGGATTAGTGTGGCTAAGAATTTTCGCCAAGAAGCCTTAATCTATGATGATTTCGTCAAGACCAATACCCAGTCTTATACGATCAACATGAAGCGTGGGACGGTCATTGCGATGATCTTTCCTGTGCTGAATGTGATGGCAGGCTTTGCCGCCGCCGCAGTTATCTATTTTGGGGCAGAATTGGTTTTAGAAGGCGTGATCGCGATTGGGATGTGGTATCTCTACATTCAATCTGTCGATCGCTTTTGGTTCCCGATTATCAACTTAGCCTCATACTGGAGCCAATTCCAGCAAGCTATGAGCGCCCTTGAGCGCATTTTTGCCTTGATTGATGCCGATAACACCGTTGTACAACAGGCTGATCAACCCGTTCAATCATTAGACGGTGAAATTACGTTTGAAAATGTGGGCTTTGCTTATAAAACAGGGCAATCCGTGTTGCAAGATTTTACCCTGACGATTCAGCAAGGCGAAAGTGTCGCATTTGTGGGGCATACTGGCGCAGGTAAAAGCTCGATTGTGAAACTCATCATGCGTATGTATGAATTCCAACAAGGCACAATTAGTGTTGATGGACGTAATATCCGCGACTTAAACTTACAAGCCTATCGTAGCCAATTAGGATTCGTTCCCCAAACGCCGTATTTGTTTAGCGGCACGATTGCGGATAACATCCGTTATGCAAATCCAGAAGCAAGCGATCAGGAAGTTAGAGAGTTGGCCTATAGTATTGGGAATGGTGAATGGCTAGAAAACCTGCCTGAAGGGTTGCAAAGCCCTGTTGGGGAACGCGGTAGCCGTTTGAGCATTGGGCAACGGCAGTTGGTCAGCTTGCTACGGGTACTCATGCAAAAGCCAGCAATTTTCATACTTGATGAAGCCACCGCCAGTGTAGATAACTTTACCGAAGCACAGATTCAAGAAGCACTGGATCGCATTTTGGCACAATCCACATCAATTTTGATCGCGCATCGTTTAAGTACGGTACGGAGTGCTGATCGCATTATTGTATTAAACCAAGGCGGAATCATTGAGCAAGGCAGCCATCAAGACCTGTTAGACCAAAATGGACATTATGCGGAGTTGTATAACACCTATTTCCGCCATCAATCTTTAGCCTATGCAGAACAATCACGACGTTTTGCCAAGAAATAAGTAAAACTTTTGCCAATAAAGAAACAGCCCGATGTTTTGGGCTGTTCCTCTACCATAAGCGGTTGAGCTTAAGGAGTTGAGGTGGGGCTAACACCACTCGTACAAGCCACTGTAATTTCACTACCACTTGGCACTGGTACAGCAGGTTGGTTTCCTAGTTCGCTCAAAGTAAAGAGGAATGTATTGCCTTCACGATCATCAATATTGGCATAGTTCGCAGAAAACCGTACCAACGCACCGCTTGCTTGATCCACATTGATGGTACCCGCAATATAAAATCCAGGTAGATTGTCTATCTCTTGTTGTAGCTCTGGTGATGGGAATTCAGATGCAATTTCAAGCGCTTCATCCAATTTAGACACCAAATCATATTGAGTGGTTGTAAAACCATTGATGCTTTCTGTACCAGCTTCTTCTGCAATGGACATCGCTTGTACACCAATCGCTAACGCACTGTATTCAGCAAATGCCCCCTCAATACTGGTCGCAAAAATATCCTCGTTATAATCGGCTTGGTTCAAGCATTCATAGCGGTTATCACCGACAACACGGTAGGCCTGTTGACGATTTGAGTTATTAGGATCTTGTACCAAAATGTAATCACGTTCCTCATCATCACGTATGACCGAAAGACGAGAATTACCATTCGCGTCTGTGCTAATGTTCCATATGACGCTATCTGCTACTTCAACTAACGTTTCACCTGTATCACTTGGGGTTCCGCTTTGGATTTCAATCGTCCCGGCAAACCCATTCGCTTGATCAATGGATTCAAGACCGTCACCAATATATGACCATGTGCCACTTTCTTCAATTTCTTGGAGCAGCTCAATACCTTTACCGATCGTTTCAACGGCATCTTGTACATCAGAGAGAATGCACGCCAAGCTTGTACTCATCATAAAAGCAACCAATATCAACAGCCGTTTTTTCATCATATCCCTTCCTAGGTTAATTCTGTTGTTTAATTAGCGTATAATATTTAACTCAAAGTTGCCAATCCATGTTCCAACACTGTAAACTGTGATAGAACAACTCTGGGTGTAAGGAAAAACCATGATAGGTATTGTTTTAGACAATCGCTACAAAATTGAAAAGTTAATAGGGGAAGGCGCAACAGCCGCCGTATACCGTGCGCTAGATACACGCTTGCAACGTTATGTTGCTGTAAAAGTGTTATTGCCCCATGTGCACGAAACAACACGAAAACGGTTTCAGGCAGAAGCACTCTCCGTGGCCAAACTTTCACACCCAAATATTATGGCCGTGTATGATGTTGGACAAGATGGTAGCCATGAGTATTTGGTAGTTGAATTAATTGATGGCAAACCCTTGCACGATTTTATGCCAGCGTCTCCACAACAAACGGCTGAATTAGGTCGCCAAATTTGCTTTGCGTTAGATTATGCCCACCAAGCGGATGTAATCCATCGGGATATTAAACCTGCCAATATTTACGTCACCCCTGATGGCGTTGCAAAAATTATGGACTTTGGATTGGCCATTGGGCGGGACACCAAGCGCCTCACGGCACAGGGAACCATTATCGGTACCCCTGCATACCTTTCACCAGAACAAGCACAAGGCTTTAAGCTCGATCATCGCACCGATATTTATACAACTGGGGTGGTATTATATGAGCTCCTAACCGGGCAACTCCCCTTTGATGCAGATGATATTACCAGTATTTTGATCCAACAAGTGAAGAAAGCACCAACGCCCCCAAGCCAAGTGATGGATATTGACTTACCGCAACCGGTAGAAGATGCTTTATTAAAAGCGCTTGAAAAGAAACCGGCTAATCGGTTTCAAACAGCGGGCGAAATGGCAATTGCTTTGGGGCAAATTCTTGAAACAGGGCCACTTACCGCCGCTGCTGGTGTGATCGATGCGCCCCGTGATGATGGTAATCTCAAAGTGGTTTTGGCAGATGATCATGTGATTTTGCGAACCTCACTCTCTATGTATTTAGATGATTGTGAGGGAATCCGTGTGGTGGGTGAAGCATCAAATGGAGATGAAGCCTATGAACTGGTCAAAGAAAAGAACCCAGATGTGCTGCTTTTAGATCTCAACATGCCAGGAACAAATGGTTTAACCATTTTGCCGCAAATCCGCCAAGAATTTAAAGACCTCAAAATCTTGATTTTGACAGGGCGGGATGAAAATATCTACATCATGCGGGCGTTGCGGGCGGGTGCCAATGGGTATGTCCTAAAAACCATTGAAGACAAAGATCTAGAACTCGCTGTCCAAAATGTCGCGAGTGGTAGCATGGTGCTGGGTAGTGGTGTTGCTGAAAAGGTTATTGCAGGATTAAGTGAGTTTGAAGATGGCATCCCCTTAAATGCTATTCAACTAGATATGTTGATGTTTGTGGCACAAGGGACAGACAAAGAGGATATTGCCGCCCGCATGGGGTTTGACGATGTTGAAGTGACCCAAACCTTGATCGAAATCTTAGATACGCTCAAAGTAAAGTCTGAAACAGAAGCCGCCCTGATGGCATTACGCGCAGGGTGGATTTCACTAGATCGGTTACACAACGTCTAAATGGTGACCTTACAATCGATCCAAGGGTTTATTGCTGATATGGATGGGGTATTGTGGCGTGGTAATACCCCCCTTAACGGCGCCGCTGAATTCTTCCAATCGTTAGAGCATCCATATGTTTTTGCCACGAATAACAGTAGCCGCACGATTGATTACTACATGGAAAAGCTGAATGGATTTGGTATCCCAGCAGAACCACACCAGATCATTACCTCAGCAGTCGCCACAGCCGCTTACCTCAAAGCTAATTATGCTGATGCTAAAACTGCATTTGTGGTTGGTGGTGAAGGATTACGGGTCGCATTACAGTCTGAAGGGTTTGATGTAATCGACGATGGGCAGCCTGACCTCGTGGTGGCAGGGATTGATTTTGATCTGACCTATGACAAGCTTAAGCACGCGGTTTTGTCGATTCGTGCAGGGGCGGCTTTTATTGGGTCAAACGCTGACAAAACCTATCCCGTACCAAATGGACTTGCTCCAGGGGCGGGTACTGTACTAGCCGCCATCCAAACAGGAACCGATATAGAACCCCGCATTATTGGCAAGCCACATCCGCCAATGTTTGAAATCGCGTTATCCAGATTAAAGACCCCTGCTGAAAGTACGGTAATGATAGGTGACCGCTTTGAAACGGATATATGGGGGGCATATGAGCTAGGCATAAAAACCGCCTTAATGCTCACGGGGGTTTCTCAAGAAACCGATATAATAAACAGTGAGATTAAACCCGATTGGGTTTATCCTGATATGCCCGCCTTGCTAGCAGATTATAAGGACGCTCGCACATGAAAAAGTCATATGTTTCTATTTTATTGACATTAAGTATTTTGTTATTGATCATTATCGCCCTACCAGTTGCTGCGCAAGATGCAACCCCATACCCCACCCAGACCCCATACCCGACCCAAACAGCCTATCCAACATTTACACCCGTCGGTGAAGCTGATGCACCACCCCCACCCCCATCAGATGACAACAATGTTCCTGACGGGGCGGTAGAAGATGATAATGGTGGTTTAAAATTTGGTGATCCTGATGTGGAATGGGCATTTGCCAATCAATCCTATCTTAGTCGTTATCCTGATGGCATGACCTTTGAAATTGACGTTCAAAGCAGTGCTGGCACCATTGAATCGGCAAGAGTGGTATTTAGTCATGCGCCGCGTTCTCAATCAACCGCAAATGCAGATATTCTGAATAGTGAAACGGGCGAAATGATTGCTGAGTGGGATCACACGAGTGGGAATCGTCCTCCATGGTTAGCGGTTAATTATTACTGGGAAGTCACTGATTCTGAAGGCAATATGTACCGCACACCCACCGCTGAAGAAGAATACGAAGATACCACCCGTGAGTGGTTACGGGCTGAAAGCGAAGACATTGTTGTGATTGCGAATGGCTTGCCTGAAGACGCGCTTGAAATGTCCATTTCGGCTATGCAAACCCAACGCGAAACCTTCCGTGCTGCATGGGGAGACTTGCTCCCATTCAAACCTCATGTTGTGCTGTTTGGTACGCGGGATGTATGGGAAGAATGGCAAGAAGGCATTGTGCGTCAAACCGTGATTGGTACAACAAACCTCACATGGGGGGCAACGGTTCAATTGGTATCTGGTAACGATTTAAATGATATGGCATTTGGTACGGTTCCCCATGAAATAGCCCATCTTTACCAAGCGTGGTTTGCCCCTGTTGGCTTTTCTTCTGGCTGGATGTTAGAAGGAAATGCAACCTTTTTTGAATTTAGCCAACAATACGATTACGAAGGACGTGTACGGAACGCTGCCGCGCAAGGTCTATTACCACCATTAATGAATGGTACAGGTCCTAACCCTGCTGGCACAGGCCCCGATGGTGGCGGACGCTGGGGGTATGATGTGGGGTTCACATTCTTTAAGTGGTTTGTGCAAAATTATGGATTAGAAGGCCACCGAGAATTGGTTGAATTGTTGGGATCAACCAGTGTTTCTCGTAATGAGGCATTTGAAATCATCACAGGGTTAAGTGTAGATGAAATTGAAACTCAATGGCGAGAATGGCTTGGTGCAGAAGGGCCTGCCCCAACGATTGCGCCAACATGGACACCCGCACGACTACCATCGCCAACACCATTTATGATTCCGACGCAACCAGAATAGCGTGAAATTTCAAACCGCAGGGCAATAGCTCTGCGGTTTTTGGATTTTAAGATGGGATTTTGCAAACTCCATCAACACAATCATTGCCTACCAAACGATTAATAGCATAACGACGTTTTGCCACCCACCGATATACATGCGGGCCAACAAAATTCATTCCGGGTAGATATAAAATTGGTAGAAGCAACCACCCTAATGGAATTTGCCATGCTAAATATCGCATCCCGAAAAAGCCAACTGCCCATCCACCTTGTGGTGTGCGGACATAGATTTCGCCTAAAATATCTTCGGTAGCAAGTTCTGGATAGCGTTGTAGAACTGTTGATTGATCTTGAGCATTAAGTCGTTCAACGCGCCCCAACCAATCCAATACACGAATTACCCTTTGTGTTTGCGTACACAAGACACATAAACCATCATAAAGCATTACAGTTTTCATATAGAGAGTTTAACACACATTATGCCAAATATAAGCCTACCAATGCCCGCCTATGCACAAGATATGCTGTGGTTGACAGCCAAAGATTTTGCGCATCAACTTGGTAAAAGTAGCAAAATTCAATTTCCTGAAGTCTCAACTGATGAGCCATTAATGTTACGTTGGGGGCATGAAACCGGTAGCCCCATAACCCAATGGCAGACCCCACAAAATACTTATGCGTGGGATGGTATTGTGCAGATAGCTGGGCATATTGATGCTATCCATGTATGGGATGAGGAAAACTTACTGCTGGTAGAACTACGCGGCGGTTTACATGATGCAATGCCCCTACCGACATTATCCCAATTACAAAAACCGTTATCTCGTGAAATTGGGTATGTTAATGGGCATGATTGGTATGCATTCGCCTTAGAAGCAGAAACCCTATCCGCCGAATTATTAACGGTTGCCTTTGGGCAGGGGCAAGCCATTTATGCAAAATGTAGTTTTGCTGCTGAAGGTGCGCAGTTACATACCCGTGTGGGGTTACCCTTGTTGGGTATGCAAATCTCGCTTTTAGCTTAAACAGATGCAATACGTGGTAGGAGTTTTTTAAGGCGTAAGATAAACTCTTCAACTAATAACTCGTCTTGTTTGGCACCAACTGCCAAAAAAACATGCTTTTCATCAAGGGTTACCACATAAATAACGCGATCTGAATCTTCGAGATTGTGAGTAAAAAAGCAGGGAGGCGGGTCTTCACAAGGCACATGTTGACGGGCTACCGATAGCAAAGTTTGTCCGCTAACTTGGGTTAATGCACTGTTGCTGAACAACATACGGGGAGTTTCGCTTGTGTCTAGCATGGTGGTTGCCATACCACGTGATACAGCATGAAGATGGTGTGATGCATGAGAAACAATTGTAGCAAGCTGCTTAGGGTTGTAGGCCATTTTACATACCGTTAAAAAATGGTTTGTTTTCTACATTATAAAAGATGTACCGCCAAATGCAAAGCATTAACTATTGACGAGGGTTCCGTCTGATCATTACAATCTTGAGTGTACGCCTCCATAGCTCAGGGGATAGAGCAGTGGTCTTCTAAACCATGTGTCAGGGGTTCGAATCCTCTTGGGGGCGCCATCCTCTAGTCTTCTAAATATTCCATAAAGGTATTGAATGGTTTTTGAATCGCAACGCCGCCAAATGGTGCAAGTTTTGTTTGATGACGGACGTGTTTTTGAAGGTGATAGTGGAACCTCTTTGCGTGAATTTTTCCGCATGGCTGAAACAAACACCCCACAAGAACAGCGTGCCTTAGCAGCTATCATTGATAATCGATTGCGTGAGTTAACAATTCCAGTTAACTCTGATATGCAAGTCAAGCCGATTACCTTATCTGACATGGATGGTATTCGTATCTATCGGCGGGCATTATCATTTTTGCTGGTTGCTGCTGCTGCGGAATGCTTTCCCGATACAAAAGTGTATATTGATCACTCCATGCCACAACGTGCCTATTTTTGCCATGTTGAAGGGCGAGAAAATTTTACAGCAACTGAGCTGGATACCCTCAAGGCTAAAATGCAAGAAATGATCGAATCCGATCTCCCCATTACACGCAAAAAGTTCAGCATTGAAGATGCAAAATCCTATTTTAACGCCCGCAATGATACCCAAAAAATGCGATTATTGCGCTATCGCACTCGTGACTATTTGCGGATTTATGAATTAGGTGATTTTTCTGATTACTTTTTTGGGTATATGGCTCCCTCAACAGGGTATTTACGTTGGTTCGATTTGGCGTTAAGTGATCATGGCTTTTTATTGCGCTATCCATCAGAGCAAAACCCGACAGTATTACCGACTGTTCATCTACACAGCCGCATTGATGAAATCTTCCGCCAAACAGGCGATTGGCTCAAATTGTTGGATGTGCGTGATATTGGTCAATTGAATGAAGCGAATGATGAAGGGCGCTTACGTGAACTGATTTTAATTGCCGAGGCGCTCCACGAACGACGAATTGCAGAAATTGCCCAACATGCGGTTGAAGCGCATACGAATGGGGCGCGGTTGATTTTGATTGCGGGACCATCATCATCCGGTAAAACGACCTTTGCTAAACGTTTAGCGGTTCAGTTAATGACACATGGCATCAAACCCTTCACACTTGAAATGGATAACTATTTTGTAGATCGTGAACTAACGCCACGTGGAGCGGATGGCGAATATGATTTTGAAGCATTTGAGGCGTTGCACGTTGAGCTACTCAATCAACATTTAAAAGCACTAATCCGTGAAGAACACGTTCAACTTCCTCAATTTGACTTTTTAATTGGCAAACGTGTTGATGGGCGTACGGTTCAATTAACATCCGATCATATGATTATTTTGGAAGGGATTCATGGTCTGAACCCTGATCTTATTCCTGATATTGGGACTGATCAGGTTTATAAGATTTATGTATCGGCCTTGACACAACTGAATATTGATCGGTATAACCGTGTTTCTACCACTGATGTGCGACTGTTACGGCGGATCGTGCGGGATGCTATTTATCGTGGATGGACTGCCACCGATACATTGGCGATGTGGGACAGAGTTGGTCTTGGTGAACGCGCTAATATTTTCCCCTACCAAGATTATGCAGATGTGATGTTTAACTCTGCATTGGTATATGAACTAGCTATGTTGCGCCCTTTGGCAGAACCTCACTTGCTGCGCGTTAGTCTAGCCCATCCAAAATGGGCAGAAGCCAATCGATTACTCTCATTTTTGGCATGGGTAAAAGCCAGTGATAACACAGTTGTGCCAGACAATTCCATTTTACGGGAATTCATTGGGGGATCTAGCCTACGGGATTATCATCCCGGGGCATGATATAATAAATAAACTAAATAATCGTCTCTATTATTGTATAAGGGTATGTATGACGGTTCTCACTCAACAAAAAACGGCTGACCCCGAACGCCACGTTATAAACGTCAGCTTTACAAAAGTGGGGAAGCTCTACCAATTCTACTATCATGATTTTCCTGACCTAAATATTGGGGATAACGTTATCGTTGAAACCAAACGGTTAGGGCATCAAATGGGTGAAATCAAAGGATTTACACCACTTAATGAAATAAAAGATACACGACGCATTTATGATATTTTACGTCCTGCAACAGCATCCGATCTATTGATCAACCAACAATGGAAAGAACGTGAAGTTTCTGTATTGATCGATTGTCGTGAGTATGCCAGCGCTATGCCAGAATATAGAAATACAAAGTTTGTGAATGCTGAATATAATTTTAATGGTTCAGTGTTAACGATCTTTTATACCAACGAAAATCGAGAACGTATTAATACCTTTCCGATCCGCAATGCGATGAAAAAGCAACTTAACACACGGATCGAGTTGCGTATGATTGGCCCTCGTGATGTTGCTAAGTTACAAGGTGGATTTGGTTCTTGTGGGATTCCGCGCTGTTGTAGCACCTTTCTGACGGAATTTAGCCAAGTCACGGTAGCAATGGCGCGTGAACAAGGTATTTCCTTGAGCCCATCAGAAATTACAGGTGTGTGTGGGCGCTTACGGTGCTGTTTAAGTTATGAATATAAGCAATATGTTGAAGCGCGCAAAAAGCTCCCCAAAATACGGAAACGGGTTGGTACTGAATGGGGTATTGGACGGGTTGTGGAACATCATCCCATGAAGGATGCAGTTACAGTCTTAGTGGATGAAGAGTTCCATGTTGTTCAACGAGAAGCGATCAAACCCCTTGCGGAATGGGAAGCGCTCAAAGCTGCTGCCGCCGCCCCTTGTGGTAAAAATTCCAGTGGTGGTTGTGATTGTGGGTCTAAGCGCCCTCGCGGAACCACTAATGATTTAATGGCAGAAATGAATGTTGGGGCTAGCCCATCAGATGGTATTCATCCTGAAGCGTCTGAAAATAAGCCGAATAACGAAGATAAATCGCAACGGAGCGGTAGTTCCCGTCGTCGTCGGCGGCGTAAGGGAAACAAACCCAATCATAAAAATAACAACACGCAACAGCAAAACACTGAAGATAATAAAAATAAATCATCTAGAGGTGGTTCACGGCGTGGACGGCGTGGCGGGCGTCGGCGTGGTAACAAGGACAATAAATCAAATGACAACACCCCCAACAACTCATCAGAGTCGTAAATATCTTGAGCCATTACCTACCCCAAAGCGGGTGTTGATTACTTACGCTCACCCTGATGATGCTGAATTTTTTGCAGGCGGAACCCTCGCTAAATGGGCACAAGACGGTGCCCATATCACCCTTTATTTATTGACCAGTGGCGATAAGGGTAGTGGTGATCTGGAACTTTTGAATCATAACCATTTGATTGAAATACGCGAAGCCGAAGCCCGTGCCGCTGCTAAGATTTTAGGGATCAGGGATGTTATTTTTGAGCGTCTAAGGGATGGCGAACTAGTCAATGAATTGGCATTACGGCGGAGAATCACACGCATGATCCGCCTGAAACAACCGGATGCAGTGATGAGTAGCGACCCACTGGTTCGGGATTGGGATGGACGCCGAATCAATCACCCTGATCATTCTACAGTAGCAGAAGCCGTACAGGGGGCATTTTACCCCGCAGCGCGTGACCATTTGAATTTCATTGAACTTTACCAAGATGAAGAACTTGCTCCTCACAAAACCCGCTGGTTATATTTGGCGCTTTCTAATAATCCCAATTATCAAGTTGAAACCACAGACTACCGAGACACACAAATTAACGCTTTGTTGGAACATAAAAGCCAAATTGGAGAGCTACAACTCTTTATGGAAAGAATGAAGGATCGATACGACAAAGCACTCACTAAAAATGAGGCACACCCGCGATATGCTGAATACTTTCGCGTTATTGATTTGGAGCGCCCCTAAACTTATGAAAAGTTACCATGAACAAGCATTAGCCTTAAAAGATGCGTTGATTCAACGTCGCAGAGACTTTCACCGTTACCCTGAACTCGCTTTTGAAGAAACCCGCACGAGTCGTATTGTAGCCGCCGAACTCCAAAGCTTGGATATGGAAGTGATAACAGGCATTGGGCAAACTGGGGTGGTTGGTATTTTAGAGGGTACACAGGATGGCCCCACAGTATTAGTTCGTTGTGATATGGATGCTTTACCTATCGAAGAAGAAAATGATGCACCCTATCGCTCCCAAGAAGCCCATAAAATGCACGCTTGCGGGCACGATGGGCATATGAGTATCGCTTTAGCAGTTGCAAAAATGCTTCATGCGGGGCGAGAGCACATCAAAGGGCGGATCAAGTTTGTCTTCCAACCGGCGGAAGAAGTTGGGCGTGGTGCTGCTGCCATGATCCAAGATGGTGTGCTAGGCAACCCCAAACCTGATGTTAGTTTAGGTTTACACCTATGGTCGGAACTTCCTACAGGGCAAGTTGTTATCAATGATAGCCCGTTTATGGCAGGAGCCACCATTTTTACCATTCAACTTACGGGGGCGGGGGGGCATGCAGGGCAACCACATACAACAATTGATCCTGTGGCAGCAGCTGCACAAATGGTATTGTCCTTACAAACCATTGTTAGCCGTAATGTTAATCCAACAGATACCGCTGTACTGAGTGTGACCCAAGTGCAAGCTGGGGATGCGTTTAATGTGATCCCTAGCCATGCAACCATTAAGGGAACCATTCGTACATTTTTACCTGAAACCCAAGCCATGATCGAGGAGCGGATGGCGGCGATTGTTCATGGGATTGCTGAGGCAACACAATGCAAAGCAACTGTTGATATACAAAATCTTGTACCACCTGTCATCAATAGTTCTGAACATGCCCATCGTTTAAGAGAACAGTTTTCTGTTATAGCCCCTCAATATACCTATCAAAATGACCTAAAGTTGATGGTTTCAGAAGATATGGCCTACTTTTTGGATCATTCGGGTGGGGTTTTCTTTTTGGTGGGGAGTGGCAGTAATGGCAAAAATTACCCACACCATCACCCTAAATTCGATTTAGACGAAGATGCCTTAGTTGTTGGAGCATCAATTTTAGCGGCTGCGGTGTCTGAATATGTCTTCTGATGAGTTACCTTTTTTTGTATACGGCACACTACGCCCGAATGAGTCAAATTACTACTATACTCAAGGAAAAACAGTCAGTGAACAGCCAGCACATGTTTATGGGTTTGCTATGTATAACCTTGGCACATACCCTATGATTGTTCCGGTAAATGACTCTATATTATTACATGGCGATTTATTAACCATTGCATCCACGCACTATCAAAATGTAATCCGTGCAATTGATCGATTAGAAGGTTATACCCCCCAAAAGCCAGACAATAATTTATATTTACGTCATGCAATTGATGTCACCATTACCGAATCTGGTAACACACAAAAAGCATGGATCTATGTTGGATCTCGTCACTCTATTCGTGCCTCTCACCCGCTCATTGAGGACGGTGATTGGGTGCGGTATCGAAAACTAAACAATGTCGGGGAATTTAAAGAGCTATAAGATGCCACAATCAACAATTTTTAAATGGAAAGATAACGGCGGTTGGATTGTACTATGTGGTGGAGGCGACTTTACAGCAGAAGGTCACATGTTGGTTGATGGGCAGGTGCTGAGTCGCACCGTATCGAACTTTCCACTAGCCTATATTTGGTCTGATATTGATGCGGCAGACAAACATCTGGAACAGTTCCAAGACTTAGGCGGTCGAACCGGCTTTTTGCTAGATGTTCGCGAAGAAAGCCCCGAAAGCACCGCCCAGCAACTTGAAGAAGCTGGAATCATTGTTTTAGGGGATGGTATCTACTTCAACGAGGTGTCTAAAGCATTAACTGGCACCACTTTAGAAGCCATTGAACGCGCGTTTTATGATGGCGCTACCATTTATGCCCTTGGACGGATGGCAGAGTATCTGGCTACATGGATTCCTGATTTGGTGGGGGTTCAAAAAGGATTAAATTGGGTCGAAAATGCGCTTGTAAAGGCACCGTATGATCCTGAAAAACACACCAATACCTTCCAACAACTCTTGGCTGAAAACATCCCAGATGCATATGGCATCGGTTTAGGGACAGGGGCAGCCATTGCGTTTAGCCCACAAGCTCAAGTAGAGTTATGGGGACGGCAAGCTGTCACTGTACTATTAGGAAAAAATTTAAGTATCCAATCTGAATCGGAGTCATAGACAATGCCTTCTCCATTTGATTTTGTGCCTCAACGAGTAATCTCGTTAGTCCCCAGCATGACAGAAACATTGTTTGATTTAGGGATTGGGGAGCGACTGATTGCGGTGACGGACTACTGCACTCGCCCAGAAGATAAAACAAAAGCGCTCCCCAAGATTGGCGGCACAAAAAATCCTGACATCGAGAAGATTATCAGCATGAAGCCGGATCTGGTATTGATGAACCGGGAAGAAAATCGACTTGCTGACCATGAGGCACTAACAAAAGCAGGCTTTCAGACATGGGTGACAGAACCAAGAACCGCATTTGATGCGTTAAATATATTATGGGATGTGATGGATATATTTGAGGCGCCACATTTTTCCGCCCGTGTGCGGGAAATTGAGCGGGCGTATGACTATACTGAGTTAGCGATGCGCTCCGAGTCTATTGAGCCATTGACTGTTTTTATCCCCATCTGGAAAGACCCGTGGATGACCATCAATAAAGACACATATATCCATGATATTTTAAGTGTCTGTGGGGCACATAATGTTTTTGCAGAACGCGAGCGCCTTTTTCCTTTGCGGGCGGATTTAGGTGAGGAAGAGGCCAAATCAGTTGAAGGGCGCGATACTCGCTATCCCCGTGTAACGCTTGACGAAGTGGTGGCTAAACAACCCCAGGCCGTGATTCTGCCTGATGAACCATACAGTTTTACCGAAGATGATAAGGCTATATTTGCTGAGTTAGATATTCCTGCTGCTAAACACAATCATATCTATGTAGTGGATGGCAGCTTGATTTCATGGCATGGAACCCGTATTGCGACTGCACTTCAAGAGTTACCGCCATTATTTGACAAGATCCGCAAGGACATCATCAATGACCAGTAACGACTCAGACTACATTTATTTTTTTAACCATATTTTGCAACCAGCTTGCATTCTCAATGTAGCTGGTGAGGTGTTGGCATGGAATAATGCCATGAACGCTTTAACTGATACATCATCTGAACAAGCCCTTAATCAACACCTTTATACACTTGGCATGATCCCAAACCACTTGAGTCAGCATTGGCGTTACATTTCCCAAGGGGGGGCTAGTAGCCATAGCCATCTTCAAATTGGTGATTTGTTTTTTGAAGTGGATTGCATTCATTTGCCGAATTCAAACTGGGCATTACTCCTAGAACCACAAAAAAAATCCCCGACGCAGGCCGATGTGTTATATACCATTTTGCATGATCTTAAAAATCCGCTAGCAGCCATCAAAGGGTATGCAGAATTGATCGGAAAAATTGCTGAAGTCAACGATATGCAACAACGTTATATAGGGCGTATTCAAGCGGCGATTGGCGATATGCAAGAACTTATTTATAGCCTTTTAGATGTTGCATGGGTTGATTCTGGAATTGCATTACAAAAATCATCAACCAATCTATCTATTTTAATAAATGATTTAGCGGGGCGGCACGCAGAACGCGCACAACAACGTGGGGTCAATCTTGAACTCAAATTATCAGTTGTGCCAGAAATACCAAGTGATGAGCGTCGCATCAAACAGGTTCTCAATAATTTAATTGGTAATGCTATAAAATATACAAAACCCGATGGTCGGGTGACCGTTAGCACCTTCGAACAAAACGGTGGGATTTTGGTATCAGTGGAAGATACAGGTGTTGGGATCTCTGAAGAATATCAAGAAAAAATCTTTCAACGATTTTTCCGTGTGCCAGACTCTACCACTGATAAGATTGAAGGCACAGGATTAGGGTTAGCGATTAGTTACGAGATTCTAAAACGTCATGGTGTGGAATTAAAGCTAGAAAGCACCCCCGCCAAAGGGAGCAAATTTTATTTTATGATGCCACTGTCAAACTAGGGTGTTGCTTCCGCTGTGTTTGCTGTTGGTGCACCAATCGCGTCAAAGTCAACGCTTAACCACTGTAACGGATCGACCTGTACACCGCCTACCCACATCTCCCAATGTAAGTGTGCACCCGTAACCAACCCGGTTGAACCAATCGTACTAATGGCATCTCCACGTTGAACCGTTTGCCCCGCCACTACAAAAATATCTGTGTTATGCCAATAACCAGTATACACCCCCCACCCATGATCAATAATAACGGTATTGCCGCGAACGTTTAACGGTTCAGCTAGAACCACAACGCCCGAAGCTGGTGCGGTTACGATGGTGCCCGGCGCACCGGCAAAATCTGCACCACCATGAAACGTATCATAGGCACTACCATTGTAAGAACGCCGTGTACCATATTGGGATGAAATAGGGCCCACAGATGGTAGACTCATCAACCCAGATAAATATTTTTCAGGCGAAAAACCTGTCATGGTGGTAGCTATGAGGTTCAGTTCATTTTCAATAATGGATGGCTCTAGCAAATTTTCCCGTTCTGGTGGGATCACAATATCTTCTTGACCATATTCTCCGCCAGTTACCCGTAGCCGAATATTATAGTCGGTTGTTTGCCCCGATGCTGTTGTGAGGGTTAATTGTAAGGGGTAGATACCTGGATTAGTGAATGAATGCACCCCAATAAATGCACGAGACATATTGCCATCCATTGAAAAATCAATTGGGCGGTCTAAAAATGTCCCTGTAATAGTGACTGGTTCAGATGTTACAAGGCGTGCTGCCATTGTGAGCCCTTGCTGAACGGGGATTGGACCAAGTGCAAAATCGATAATCGGTGGTGGGAAACTTACAGCGCTTTCACCGAATGTTACATTAGGTAACACTAATACTTGCCCAACTTGTAAAGGGGTGGTGATGTCGATCTGATTGGCCGTTGCTAATTCTGCTATCGGTATGCCATATCGTAACGCGATCTCGAAGATGGTTTCACCGGCATTTACAACGTGCATTGAGCGTGTTTCTGGTGGTAACAACCCATTTGCACCAGCAGTCACTAAAATGTCTTGCCCGATATATAAACTACTCGTATGAAAAATGTTATTTGCTTCAGCGAGGCTTTGCGGCGTGCTGTAATAGGTCTTTGCAATAGAATATAGGGTTTCGCCGGGTTGAACGATATGGCGCGTTAAAATGCCTTGTGTACCAATACGGTCATTCGGGATAAAAATACGTTGACCAGCTTGGATGTTATCAGGAGCCAACTGACTATTGAGTTCAAGGATTGCCTCTAGTGTTATGCCATAAGTTTGCGCAATTTGGGAGAGTGTCTCTCCACGTTGAACAACATGGATCGTAATACCATCCGTTTCAGTTGGGGTTGATGGTGGTGTTTGTGCAAACGCCAGCATATTACCCGCAACACCCACGCTAAGGATACCAATGACGACTCTAACAATCCAATAATGCTTATTCAAACAGTAGTTTATCACCGATTTCAACACGCTCTAACAAATCAGGATGCGCTTCAATATAGTATTGTGCAGCTTTTGCTGGCGCATAGGCAGGGCGCCACGGTTTAGCATATTTTTTGTCTACCACAACTTGGTCAGCATCAAGCCATACAACTGCAATGGGAAAAAACATAAACAGCATGTGAATGGTCGTATTGACAATACTACTTCGATTATGGACAAACAATAACCCCTTGTCCGGATCAATAGAGGGGCGGAACATAAGTCCGTGAAAATGACACCAGAAGCTAGCACACCAATGCGCTTGGGCGAGGATAACCTCGCCCGTTTCCGCATGTTTTATCGTTCGGTTCATGGTTAGGGAATAACCAAAACTTGACCAACAAAAATGATATTGGGATTTGCCAAGTTGTTGACCTGAACCAATTGGGTGACCGTAACGTTATACAACAACCCAATGCGGAATAAGTTTTCGCCAGCTTGGACGGTATGCGTTCCTGTATTGGTCGCACCACCTGTACCATTATTGTTATTTGTAGCCGGGGTAGTTGCACCAGGAACTTGTAAAATGGTGCCAGCAGAAATCAGATTGGGATTTGTGATGTTATTTAATGTTGCTAAGGCTTCTACCGTTGTGTTGTATTGCAGCGCGATCCGATAGAGATTTTCGCCAGCTTGCACGACATGGGTTCCGTTACCCGTAACGGGGGTATCACTATTTGCGTTACCGGCGTCAGCATCTTCATTATCCGTTGGTTCGGGGGTGGCGGTCACAGCAGGCTCACCGATATTATCTGGTGTTGGTACAACCAGTTGTTGTCCAACCAAAATCAACCCTTGGTCGTTCAATCCATTTGCATCAATGATGGCTTCTGCTGTGCTTTGATATTCTGTCGCCAATGCAGCAACTGTATCTCCAGCTTGAACCGTAACCGTTAGACGATTAGGAAATGGTTCGGTATTTTCTGTTTGTGGAATATCTGTTGCTTCGGGAGTTGCTTCTGCCTCAGCAGTTGCATCGGAATCAGGCTCATCAGTCGCATCAGCGTCAGGTTCATCAGTTGCATCGGCATCGGGTTCATCGGTCGCATCAGCATCAGGCTCATCACTCGTATCTGCGTTAGCTTCGTCTTCTGTCTCGGCATCCGCACTGTCTGAGGCATCGGCAACTTCTTGGGTAGGTTCTGGCACAGGTTGTGGGTCATCAGCCACAGTACTAACACCTGTTTGGATTAAGGTTGCATCATCTACATAAACATGATTGACGCCAACCTCACCTTGTGGGTTACTGCGAATAAATACAGTCACAGCAGTAGCATCTGCAACGGCACTAACGCTATATTCAATAAATTGATCGTAGTCTGTTTCGGCTAGTGGGTTGTCGGTCTCTGACCATACAATGCTATCTGCTCCCCCATCTGTGCCACCTGTTGGGTCAATTCCAACTTGGATGATCATGTCTTGTGGTTGAACAGATTCGTTTGGATCAGCAAATGTTGCTGAAGACCACGCATAAATATAAACAGAGAAGGTAAGTTCTGCACCCGGTTCAACAGGAACACGTTGATATAAACCAGCATCATGGGTGGCGAAGAATGTATTATATTCTTGCGCCCCTTCACCGGTTCGCACTCGCGCATCAGAGGTCGCAGCATTGTACGCGGGTACTTGATTGATGGAGGTTGATTCTGCATCAGCAGGTGGGGGTAGAAACCATGGTTCCCAATTTAGTGCAACCTCTTGCAAGGTTTCGCCACCGCGATCAGTATATTCACCCTCAAAACCACCATTGGCTAATAAATTTTCTTCTGTATCTTGTGCAGCGCTAGGCGCGGCAATAATCCCTAGAGCTAGGACTAAAATAAGAATGACAATCATTCGTAGTCGGTGCATGGAGAAATCCTCTTGTTTAACAAACATATTTTGCACGCGATTGGTGGATTCATGCAAGTTTTAGTTTGATTCCCACCATGTGCGCCATAATTGACGATTCATTGCTTGGTATAAACGCGGACAATCAATCGTCACAGATGCATTATAGCGTTCTCGGATCAGGCTAACCATCCGTTGCCAATCAATGGTTGGCTGGCTACCCAGTGGTAGGCGTAAGTTCGGGGTCTTCCCATCAGTATCACTCGCATACATATGGGCTAATCGAGGGGCAATATCACTGTCCCACAGAAATTCTTGAACCAAACTTTTATTTACTAAGTGATGTGCATAACCAATATCTAGTGCAAACCCTAATCCTGCCACTTGGCGGAATATTTCTCGCAGTAATTGTAATTGATCGCGATTATCAAATGTATTGCGCAAGACTAATTGAATCCCTTGTTGGCGAGTTTGTGTCGTTAACGGGGCTAACATTGCCACATAACGATCCACTGTTTTAAAAAGTGCTGTTTTACCTTGCATATCTTGTGGACGGTGGAGTTGCACAACCATCAATTTTGCATCCCATTGAAGAGCAACTTCAAGATGCTGATACCAGCTTTCGGTTACAGCGATACGAATATAATCATTAGGATGATCGGCGGGTAGTGTTGCGGGGAGTTGCCAAATTAAGGGAATGGACAGATCGGGAATGGGTTTGGGTAAGATTGTGGGGTCTTGTGGAGCTATGAGTTCAACAAACTCAACTCCCGCACTTATATCATCAGGGATATAGTGTATTTCATCAACTGCATATACATGGCCAATACGCATTATTCAGTTTGAGTATCCCCTTGGCGGCTTAACACATTTTCGACACTGCGAATGAGTTCGCTTGGCCCAAATGGCTTGGTGATATAATCATTGACCTTCGCAATATGAAGCCCCAAAATCTTATCAATGTTTTGTGCCTTAGCGGTAATGATAATCACTGGAATATGCTTAAGATCGTCATCTGCACGAATTTGTTGGTAAACTTCCCATCCATCCATATCAGGCATCATGAGGTCTAATAAAACAGCCTTGGGTTGCAGCTCTCTGACTAATTCCAACCCACGTTTACCCCCTTCTGCGCCATGTACAACATAACCTCGTCGGCTTAAGATGAGTTTAACTAGCTCGATCATTTCTACTTCATCTTCAATACAAACAAGCACGTTTTTTTCAGTATTAATCGGCATGTGTTTACCTTTAAATCACTAGAAATGATTTACCAATACTTGCAAGATATAGTTGTTGTGGTTGGTTTTTGTAATGTACATGGGTACTCTAATAGGTTGTTTTGTTATCTTATGGTGAGTATAACACAGTCATGGTGGTTACAGTCATTTGTGTGTTTTGGATGCTGTTAACGATAGGTGTTTTCATCTACCTAGTTTGTTGTCTATAATATCAGTGTAACACTTACAATTAAATAGCCCATTAAAATCTGAAGTCGTTCTAATTTATGATGAGAGAGTACTATGCCTGTTGAGATTTATGTTTCTAACACGGATCCAGATACCCCTTTGGAAGATGCACAAGCATTTTTTAAAGAATTTGGTAGTGTCGAAGAAATTAAACCCCACATCAATATGATTACACAACAAAAGCGAGATATTTTTCGTGTGATGTTAGATATTGATGAAAATGATGAAGACTATATTCATAATATGTGCAATAGTATGACGGGACGCACCCTAAACGGTGCAACTGTTTATGTTTGTCCTTTTAAACCGATTAAAGCTCGTCAATTATCTCCAGAAGAAAATGCAAAATGTATGGCAGTTGCCGAACGGTTACAAGAAGATTCGAGCGTGCCATTGAATCAACTACGCCAACTGTGGGCATTAGTTGGTGAAAATTTTATTGACTTACTGATGGAAGAAGCCTTTTTAGTAGAAGATGAGGGCGGCATGTTAACAGCTGACCGCACACGTCGTCGTACAATCGGTGGGGTTTTCTTTCAAATTACGCGCAAACGCATCTCCTATAAAACAACGCAAGCGGTCTTTGGTGCCAACCGCCGTAAGAAACGCAAAAACAAAGATAATAAATCGAACAATAAAAAGGCAGCACCACAAAAAACGGTCAAAAAAGTACAACAAAAACCACCTAGCCCCCCCGCTCCTCCCATTTCCTCTGGCGAGCCAGTCACCGATGAAGTTTTGGCTGAATATCATGAGTTAAAAGCAAAGTATGATGTGGCCTTTGAAAAATTGGAAGCTCTAAAAAAACAAGGGGCGGGCAAACGGGGCGCAGGTTTATTCTCTGCAACTCGAGAAGTCGTTAACCTCCAAAAACAGATGAATGACCTTAAGAAAAAACACCCAGGAATTAATGGCTGATTTACGAACGATTTTAGTAATTGAGGATGAAAAGTCCTTAAGAGAAGATCTGATTGAAATTCTCATTTATGAGGGATTTCATGCGATTGGTGCCAGCAATGGGCAAGCCGGTATTGCCCTTGCCCATGCCCACCAACCCGATCTAATCATATGCGATGTAATGATGCCTGACTTAGATGGCTATTCTGTTTTGATCAAATTACGCAGTGAGCCAGAAACGGCCAATATCCCGTTTGTTTTTTTAACTGCACGCACACACCGGTCTGACATGCGGCGCGGGATGGAACTTGGTGCCGATGATTTTCTAACGAAACCCTTTACCCAACCTGAGCTAATCGCCGCCATTAGCACTCGCCTAGAAAAAAAAGCGGCTGTCAAAGAAGTTTATGAGCAACAATTTAAAGAACTACGGGATAATGTCATCCGAGCATTGCCTCATGAGTTACGCACCCCCCTAACTGGTATTTTGGGATACGCACGGATGCTTATGGAAGATTGTGATACACTGCCCCCTACCCAAATTCATCAAATGGCGAGCGGTATTGAACAGTCGGCTCATCGGTTACACCGGCTCATTGAGAATTATTTACTCTATGCGCAATTAGATGTTATCTTATTAGATCCTGAGCGTGTAGCAGTTGTACGGCAACAAACTCTGCCCTATGTTAAATCTTTTTTGCGAGATGCCGTTCTAAAAAAGGCACAAGAGCACCAGCGGATTGCTGACATTGTTTATGAATTGGGGGATGAGCATACACTCGAGATTGATGAAGATAGTTTTTCAAAAATTATTGAAGAAATTGCTGATAATGCCTTTAAATTTTCAGATGTCGATACCCCTGTTACTATCAAAACCTATCTATTTAATGGACAGTTTCACATCACCCTTTCTAATCAAGGGCATGGAATGACCGCTGAGCAAATTGGCAAGATTGGCGCTTACATGCAATTTGAACAACATTTTTTTGAACAGTCAGGGGTTGGATTAGGGTTGGTTCTTGCTAAAAAGTTGGTAACCGTATACCAAGGTGACCTTCAAATTACTAGCGAATTGAATGGAATCACCACCGTAACGGTAATTTTGCGCGTTGCAAATCCCTAAATTGTGATAGAATCTCTACAACGTATCTGATTAAGTATCGCATGTCGACATTGACCTCAACATCAGAAGAACCTCCCTCACAGTTACCTAAGCTATTGGTTATATCATTGTGGAAACCTCATCAATTTATATTGTATTGGTGCTGATTGTATTACTGTTGCTGCAAATCTGGATTACAGCAACATATTACGCGATTACCAATGCAAGCCGTAAATCATTAAAAGACTTATATGAATCTGAAAATAACCGTCGGGCTGGTCAAACACTATTTCTTTCAGACCATTTCAATCAATTAGCCCTTATCTACCAATTCATTGCTTTTGTTTTTGCTATGGTTGGTGCATTTTTATTCGTGCAATTGATTTCAGATCCGCTAGAAACTGAACTGATCAATATGACCTCAGCAGAAACGGACATATTGCTGTTACATGATGCTGTCTTATTGCTGGTGCTGATACCCTATGCTCTGGGGTATTTATTCCTCGGGCATTTATTGCCTATTGCTGCTATTTCAGGGCGTAGTGTCAATGTTGCCTTGATGATGACCCCCTTTATACGAATTTTGTTTGTGCTCCTAAGCCCATTATTGAGCTTCCTAGAGCGATTCAGCCATCAGCTAGGTGTTATGTTGGGGGGAGATGGAAATATCTCTCACATCACGGAAGAAGAAATTAAAACGATGGTTGATGTTGGTTCCGAAGAAGGCATCATTGAAGATGATGAAAAAGACATGATTTATTCAGTCTTTAAATTCGGTGATACCCTTGTTCGAGAAGTAATGGTTCCCCGTATTGATATTATTGCCTTACCGATCAACGCATCATTGGAAGAAACGCTCAACACCATTACGCAAGTAGGGCATTCAAGAATCCCAATCTTTGAAGACACCATTGATAACATCAAAGGATTTTTGTATGCCAAAGATATGTTGTCGATGTGGGCACATGATCAAACCAAATTTTTTATCAAAGATGTCATGCGCGATCCCTATTTTGTACCCGAGTCAAAAAATGCTGATGATCTTTTAGAGGAATTTCGTACTCGTGAAACGCATATCGCCATTGTTAGCGATAAATATGGTGGAACAGCAGGGTTAGTCACACTTGAAGATTTGGTTGAGGAAATTGTTGGCGAAATTCGGGATGAATATGACTTTTATGAAGAAGCTGCCTATGAACAAATCAATGACAGTGAATATGTTTGTAGCGCAAGCCTCGATCTTGATGATTTAAACGAATTATTTGGAGCCTCGTTACCAACAGATGAAAATGATACCTTAGGCGGATTTATCTTTTCACACTTAGAAAAAATCCCAGAAGTGGGAGACACCATTGTCATTCACCAACTATCCATGGAGGTATTGACCCTGAAAGGGGAGCGTCGGATTGATAAGGTTCGTATCAAAAAGATCCCTCGTGAACATGATACAATGTCAGAAACAGAAATCGAGGTAGATGACACATGACCGCAGAACAACGGCAATCGCTCATTGATGCGGCGCTAGCAGTCCGCCAACGAGCTTATGTACCGTACAGTGGGTATCAGGTGGGGGCAGCCTTGCTGACCGATGATGGGCATATTATCACGGGTTGCAATGTCGAAAATGCAGCATACGGCCCCACTATTTGCGCTGAGCGAACCGCCGTTGTTAAAGCCGTTAGTGACGGGTTTAAATCCTTTCAGGCAATTGTGGTAGCCACAGAAAATGCTGGCTCGCCATGTGGAGTGTGCCGCCAAGTATTGAACGAGTTTGCCCCGCAAATTACCATTATTATGGTTGACGCAGAAGGTGCCATTCAAGCCGAAATGTCCTTGGAAGAATTGCTCCCACGCGGATTTGGCCCCGGTTCCTTGCCATGAGCAATCCCAGAAGTTATAAAACTGATGCTGTGATTCTGCGCCGTTCGGAATACGGCGAATCTGACTATTTGCTAACTATATATAGCCGCCCATTTGGCAAACTAACCGTGATCGCAAAAGGAGCACGCAAACATTTAAGCCGCCGTGCAGGTCATGTGGAGCTATATAGTCATTCTCACTTGGTTGTTCACAAAGGGCGTGGGATGGATGTTGTTTCTCAAGCAGAAGTCATTAACCCGTTTAGTCAACTTCAATCTGATTTGGATCGCACCCTATTAGCTAGCCATTTTGCCGAATTACTTGATCAATTTGCTTTTGAAGGGGAAAGTAACCCCCGCGCCTTTGATGTAATTGTGCGGGGTTATAAACGCCTCTGTGATCTAGATAGCGATGCTAATTTGGTAACCCGATATTACGAATTTCAGTTGTTAAGGGTGATGGGGTTTGAACCTAACTTATTTGAATGTGTTATCACGGGGGAAACACTTCAAGCTACTGATCAGTTTTTTTGCTCTGATGAAGGTGGGGTTGTTTCTGCCCAACATACAGCCGGGTTGGATGTCATGTTGTTACCCTTGCCTATTTTTAAAGTATTACGCCATTTTAGCCGCAGCAAATGGTCACAAATCAAAACTTTAAAATTGTCACCTGAACATCATGCAACGCTCAAACGAGTTTTGCACCATTACATTACATCGATCCTAGAGCGCAAACTTAAAAGTGTGGCACTGCTAGATAAATTGACCCATGATTGAAACAGCTATCTTGACCCCGCAAGGGTTACATCCCACTCCCTATCAAGCCGAATCCCTAGCAAATGCTGCTGTACATGAACCCGAAGGGGTATATACGATCACACGCACCTTTAAAACGGATCACGCGTTATTACTTGATGCACATTTGGATCGGTTGGCGCAATCCGCAGAGCTTGAGTCGATTCCATTAGTTTTGGATCGGGCAAAATTGCGGGCTGCCTTGCGTGAATTGATTCTTCGGGGTGGCTATTCAGATTCTCGCTTTCGCATTACTGTGCCACGTAGCGCACCAACGGATTTATACCTAGCAATGGAGCCATTACCCATAATTCCGTCTAGCGTGCGGGAAAACGGCGTTTTTGTGGCGACTATCACAACCCAACGCCATAACCCCAATGCTAAAACGACTGTCTGGATGATTGAACGCCAAAAAGTAACTCAAGATCTATCAGCAGATATTTATCAGGCGATTTTAGTTAATGAAGACGGTGAATTACTAGAAGGCACCAGTAGCAACTTTTACACTGTAATGAATGAAACCCTATATACAGCAAATGACGGTATTTTAAGCGGTATTTCTCGCAAAGCATTATTGCAAGTTGCCGCATCAATGTTGCCTGTTCAGCTAACCCCCTGCCAACTTAACCAAATTCCCCAAATCAGTGAAGCATTTTTGACCTCTAGTAGTCGGGGGGTAATTCCGATAGTAAAAATCAATAATACAGTGATTGGATCAGGGGTTCCCGGTGCGTATACTCGGCAATTAATGGCTGCATATGATCAATGGACAGACGACCACTTAGAGCCTATTTAACGGGTGAGCGGTAAGTTAGGCAACACATCCACATTTAAATCAGCAAAATCTTGCGCCAAATAGTGAAAGTACCCTGCTGCGGCGATCATGGCGGCGTTGTCTGTACACAGTGCGAGTGGCGGAATACGGAGTGGTAAATCGGTTTGTGCGGTAAAGGTATCTCTTAAAGGTTGGTTGGCGCTTACACCACCGGCTAACCAAATTTCCTTGGCATCATAGGCTTCTGCCGCCTTAAGTGTTTTTTTGACCAATACATCAACCACCGCCGCCTGAAAACTAGCAGCCACATCAGCGATCACAATGCCTTCACGGAGCGCCCCTTCTTTTAGGCTTTCTTTGCCGCGTGGCTGGCGCCCTTTTTGTGGTGGACGGACTGCCCGCATCACCGATGTTTTTAACCCAGAAAAACTAAAGTTGTAATTATCCTCATCCAGCAATGCACGCGGAAAATTATAAGCGGTTGGGTCGCCCTCCTCCGCAGCTTTTTGAATTGATGGTCCACCGGGATATGGAAGTTGTAGTAATCGTCCTACTTTATCGAAAGCTTCACCAGCGGCATCATCAATCGTACCACCAAGGTGGATATAATCCCCATGATCTTTCATCAACACTAGTTCAGTATGCCCACCACTTACGATCAAACTCACAATTGGAAATTGCACAGGACGTTCTGGTTCCACCGTCCACAACGAGTATAGATGTCCTTCGAGGTGATTCACTGGTATGAGGGGCAAGCCTGAACCGAATGCTAGCCCTTTGGCATAATTAACCCCTACCAGTAAAGATCCCGGCAAACCAGGGCCATGTGTTACCGCAATCGCGGCAATATCAGACCATTCAAAGTCTTGCATAGCCTCTGCCACAACTGCCTCAATCGCTTCTACATGAGCGCGTGATGCCACTTCTGGGAATACCCCACCATATTGGGCATGCAGATCAATTTGAGAGGCTACGATATTCTGATGCACAGTGGTGCCATCTTCAACAATCGCAGCGGCAGTTTCATCACAAGAGGTTTCAATACCAAGGATATATGCCATAGATGATTTTGTTATTTCCGTTAACCATTCAATGGAACTACCAGATCGTAAGGACAATCTGTTAGATTTTCGAGATTACCATGTTCATCCACATAAACCGTATCTTCTACACGGATGCCATAGCCTTTAGAGGGATAATAAAGCCCTGGCTCAATAGTGACCACATTCCCCGCTTGCCAAATGGTGCTATCGGCTGAAAGGTGGCTAACCCCCGGCGCTTCATGGACATCTAACCCCAAGCCATGGCCTAATGAATGCACATAGCCTTCTGTTGTGGTGGGGGTACTGAGCCGTGTAGGGTGTCCAGCTTGTTCAAACCATTCACAGACTTGTCTTGCAACGACATTGGTTGGTTCTCCGAGCGTAATACCCTCTAATGATTTCCAGAAGACATCCAAAACAACATTAAAATCGCGCTGGACATCCTCACGGGCATAGCCAAGGCTCCATGTGCGGGTCATGTCATGGTAAAAGCCGCCACCAATTTGGCGAGGGAACAGATCAAAGACAATACTTTCGCCTGTTTTCAGCAACATATTATCTTCGCCACGGCTATGCGGAACGCCTGCATCCCGTCCTTGAGCAAAAATTGTAACGCCGCGATCCTCTAAATCCATTTTCAGGAGTTCCATGCGTAAGTAGCGTTTAACATCGCCAATGGTGAGTTGTTCACCATCGGCATTTACCACAAATCCATTGTGTTCTTTGTGAGTAGACAACCATTCACGCACCAGTCGCATCGCTTGGCTGGTGCGTTTGCCAACATCGCGTAATTTGGCGAGTTCATCTTGATCTTTGGTTAAGCTTGCCATCGCCAAAATGTTAGGGCTATCGTCAGCAACAAGCTCAATACTAGCCATATGATTGGCAAGAATATTCTGTAGTTTGAGCAGGTATTGGGTTTCTGTATGCCCAAAAATTGTGACAGTGCCACTGATCTCAAAGCGATCAAATACGGCTTGCCAGTAGGCAGCTTGTGCGGCGGCGGTTCCGCGTCCATGTTCTTTGATGATGCCCATCAGATTAAAATCATCGTTCGTGAGAACTTCAAGGCCACTTTTAGCAGCTTCATCGATTTCCATCGGGTTGGCAATTAACACGGGCGCAGCACCTTGTTTTTTGATGACTGCACAATGGGCTTTGACACCACCCGTCATATAATCCCGATGGGAGCTATCGGTTTCTGTACCGGGGATGATAAACGCATCAAGCCCACGCTCTGCCATCAACACATCTAAATCTGATCGCATATTCAATAATCCTTTTATATATGGTTAATAATCATCGGCCAGTGGACGTTCGCGAATCCGCAGGAATCCCTCAATGGTGATCAAACTCAAAGCAAGCAATATCGCTATGGGCAAGTTTAACACGCGAGGGATCTGCAACCACGCCGCCGTTGCCACAAAAAGCCCTACCCATAATCCCTGCCGTACGGATACCCAATCTGAGGGTTCAACACGATGTAACCGCCGATTAACCAGTTTTGCAATGGGAATGGTGGTTCCTGCTACTGCGATATACAACAGCACGAAAAAGAACCAGCGTGCGCCCGCCGTTGGCAACACATTTTGCACCGTATAATACAGTCCTAACCAGCCAATACAACCCATCAACAAGCCCGCAAATGCGGTTCCTTGTTGGCTAATCCCTTTCATGCAAGTAATTCCAGCATCATGTCCGCAAAATCATCAGGCGCATCCATCAAGGTTCCTGTGTAATATCGACTGGCATTGTGATCCTCTAACACGGTTTGCTCAATAGAGCTTTCGCTACGAGTTGACCATACCACTAATGGAATATCCGGGAATGCGTCACGCAAGGTTGCTAATTGGGTAAATCCTTTTGCAAGATTCCCCTCTTCTGGGAAAGGGGCACAAATCAAAATATCGGCTTTGGGGCGCTCTTCGGCTTGGTAATCTTCCAAACTCGGGGTGCAGATAACCTCATAGCCGCTTTCTTCTACCAAAACTTCAAAAAACTTTTGGTGGAGTTGTTTGGTAAAGCCCGTTAAGCGTTGGGGATTTTTTTCATTTAATACCGAAAAAATGTTTTGGATGACTGCAATTGTTGTCATAGTTGCCTATTCTGTACCAAAATCTGATAATAGGTTTATCATAAAAGTATTCGCACCATTAGAAAAGGATATGCCTTTGCCAGACCCGATGCGCTTAGAAGATTATAAACATCAACTTGAAAAACAACATCCCGTGTATGAAATTGCTACCTTTGAAGGACTTGTTGTGCGTACCCAAAGTGGCTTTTATACGGTGGAAACTCCCGCAGGGCACATCACCTGCCAAATCGCTGGAACACTCAAAGAAATCAAAGAAGATTCGCACCAAACCCGTGATCTTGTTGCTCTTGGGGATCGAGTACGCTTAGAGCGTCAAGTTGATGGTCGTGGTATCATCACACACGTTTCCCCGCGTCAATATGTTTTATCTCGCACAGACCCCCGCTCTGCAGTAGGGACTTCTGCCGAAAATGAACAAATCATTATTGCAAATTGTGATCAAGTAATTTTCATTTTTGCGGGTGCAAAACCGAATCCACAACCTCGTATGTTAGATCGATTATTGGTTGCTGCTGAAAAAGCACAAATCCCATCCATTGTAATCGGTGTCAATAAAATGGATTTACCAAAAGCACAAAAGAATGACGCTTTTGCCCCCTATAAAAAACTGGGGTATCGTGTCATTGATTTAAGTGCCAAAACAGGTTTAGGGGTTGAGGACTTGCGTAATGCATTACATGGAAAGGTATCTGTGTTTACGGGGCCATCCGGTGTCGGTAAAAGTAGCTTGCTGAATGCTGTAAAGCCAGGGCTTTCTTTAGAAACGTCTCAAGTCAGTAATTCTCATCAAAAAGGACGCCACACAACACGCTTTAGCCAGCTAGTCGCACTGGATGACGAGGGAACCTATGTCGCAGACACACCCGGAATCCGAGCGATTGCACCTTATGACATTGAACCTGATGAATTAGATTCCTATTTTCGTGAAATTCGTGACCATGTTGCCAATTGCCGTTTTACCGATTGTACCCATATCCATGAACCAGGATGTGCTGTTTTAGAGGCAGTGAAAGCCAAAAAAATCAGCGAATCACGGTATGACAGTTACTTGCGCTTACGCGAAGAACTCGAAGAACAATACATCTATCTCTAACGATTATATGACAACAACCGTTTACATCTCATTGGGGTCAAATATTGACCCCGAAGCTAATTTACAACAGGCTGTCATGTTATTGCGTGACTATGGTGATGTTGTTGCATGGTCACGAGTTTACCAAACCCCCCCACAAGGTTACTTAAACCAAGATGATTTTTTGAATATGGCGGTAAAACTCATCACTAACTATCGCTTAGAGGTGTTTAAAGCTGAGGTGGTTTCTGCTATCGAAGTCAGATTAAACCGTGTACGAGATCCCAATAATAAAAATGCACCTCGGACGATTGATGTGGATATTTCTTTATGGGGAGATTCTGTTCAAGATTATGGGGATAAGCCTTGGCATGTTCCCGATAGGGAAATAACACAATTTGCGCATGTTGCCCTTCCCCTAGCGGATATTGCAGCGTCAGTTTATCATCCAGAAAAAGGGCAAACCATTGGTGAGATCGCGCAGCAATTTTCAGCGGATGGGTTTATCGTGCGAACCGATCTCAATTTTAATTAATTATCATCAGCAATCGTATTGTTGTCATCAGTTGTTTTGTCTACGGACGCGGTTGGATTATCTGTTTCACTTTTAACAACCACGGTTCCTGCGGCATCGTCTTCATCTTCCCAACTGACAATCCAAACACATAATCCAGACACAATGATAGACGCAACAACCAAGGCAATCCAATTCCCTGTTGAAAGCCCAACATCACGTGCTTCGTAAACTAGTAAGCCAACGATGCCGATGGATAGAACAACCCACGCAGAAATACGCGGATAAACATCGAGTAAGTTGATTACATTACTTAAAATTGGGACATCTTTCATTGTGTTTTGTTCTCTATGTTTTATCGATTATCGCTTAAATAGGTTTCAGAACAAGATTCTCACGAAGGCGTTTGGAAAACAAGTCTGTGTTTTCGGGTTTGTGTTCGGTGATTGCCTCACGCCATGCAGGATATTTAACATCATTTACCACTGTACTTTCGTATCCTGACGCACTAAAAATGGCTTTTGAATCTTCTGCATTGGTTGGTAAGAAAATAAAAGCAATTTCGCTATTAAGTTGATCAGAAGCAATTTCCATTTGCTCAATTAACCCCTTACCAACTGCATCACTAGCGGTTTGTGTTTTGATGTAAAACTCATCTACACGGGTGACTAGATTTTCAACTACGAATGAGATGACCCCAATCCCTTGTTCACCAGATTCTGCCAGTAAATAGGTTTTTTCAAGGAAGTTATCCATAATGTCATCGGAGGTAGTGCTGCCACCCGTTGCGCTATTGATGACATCTGCGATTTTATCAAAATCGGCAGGGCGGGGACGCTTAATATTAAATTCGGATAGCTCCCCTCCCGTTGGGGGTGGGGTGACGGGTGCTGCTGCCTCAGGTGCGCTGGCAGGTTGTGCGGGTGGCGCAGGTTGTGGTTTAACTTGAACCGTTTTGACGGCTTCAGCAGCGGCGGTTTCTGCTTCTGCGCTCTTACCGATTTTTGCCCATGCTGCTTGAACTTGTTTCCAGGTATCTTGTTGGGCATTGTTATGATTTTTAATGATCACAGTCGCTTTGGAAAGCTTTTCATTTTGTGGATTTTGGGCATCAATGCGTTGTTGTGCTTGCTCTTGTGGTAACTTGTCACGTGCTATGACCCGTTGTAACTGTTCGGTAGGGGTTGCATCCACCACCCAAACGGCATCCATTTTACCGCTTAGATCGCCTTCTAATAACTTAATCGCTTCAACCACCACCACCTTGCTTTTGGAGCGTTTGACAAGAATATCAATAGCTTGGCGGATGTGCTTATGTGTAATGTCTTCCAGTGTTTTTAAAGCATTTGGCTGAGAAAACGCCACTTCTGCTAAACGCTTCCGATTAATACTATTATCTTCATTAAGGATGAACCGCCCAAACGTTTCAATAATGGGTCGATACGCTGGTGCCCCGGGTGCCATCAACCGATGGGTTAGACTATCGGCATTGATAATACTTGCCCCTAAATGTTGTAACATTTTGCTGACTAACGTCTTGCCAGTACCAATATTTCCCGTTAGCCCAATAACATATTTACCATCCCAGTGACCCACGATGATTTCCTCCGCATTAACATTGTATCGGCGTCATTTTAACGTGTTGCACACTATGGGGCAAGCGCGAGCCATTTAAAGTGGGGGAGCCAAGGGTATTTGCATGACGGAACTTTAGTATATTATAGTATCTACAAAGCCCACGTGGAGTCCGATTTATGGAAAGTAATCAACCTGCCTTTAACGATGAGCAAGCAAAGTCTTTAGGGCGCAAGACCCAACATCTGCATAACCTACTTAAAAACCAGCGCGAAGAGCTACGCCGTAAGGGGATGGACTTGCCCCCAGGCACAATGAAAAGTGTTGAACAGATTATTCAAGATCTCACCAACATCCCTGCACGTATCTTAGAACAATATAATGAATTAGAGCGGCTCCGTAACTTAGCCAATACAACATCTATCGTGAACTCTAGCCTTGATCTAGATGAAACCCTAACCAGTGTTTTAGATACCGTGTTGCAAATGACCAATGCGGAACGGGGCTACATCATGTTACGTAATGATGATACTGATAAAATGGAAATACGGGTTGCACGCGGGATGCAACAACAAGATCTTGATGTTGAACAAATTATTGTGAGCGATACCATCGTTGACGAGGTTATGACCACCGGAAACCCAATTGTAACCACCAACGCACAACAGGATGAGCGATTTGCCCGTCAGCAAAGTGTCGTGGGATACAACCTCCGTAGTATTTTATGTGTGCCATTGATCATTAAAGGGACTGTTGAAGGCGTTGTATATGCGGACAACCGCATACAAGCGGGATTATTTGGCAATAAAGAATTACAACTACTGGTTGCTGTAGCAAACCAATCTGCACTGGCTATTGAAAACGCGAAGCTGTTTGAGCAGGCACGTACTACCCTTGAACAAATCACGGAGTTTAAAACACTACAAGATAATATCCTATCCTCTATCATCAGTGGGGTTATTACTACGGACGCCAATAATTCGATTACGACATATAATCCAGGGGCAGAAGTCATTTTAGGCCATCGCAGTGAAGAAGCAACCGGAACACCCCTTTCGCAAGCATTACCTGTGTTATACCCCCACATTAAGGATGTGTTACCAACTATTCAACAACAGGATGAAGCCGTTACACTTGAAATCCAAAAAGCCTCCCCAAATAGTGAGGCACAACAAAATTTAAATCTACGGCTAAGCCCCTTAAAAGATGCAAACAATGGCACACAGGGGATTGCACTGGTGATTGATGATTTGACTGAGCAAAAACGTCGTGACGCGATGTTACAAGCCGTACGCCGTTATTTGCCACCGGTTATGGTTGATAATATCCAGAGTATTGATAATTTAGCATTAGGTGGAGAGCGGCGCGAAGTCACAGCTATTTTTGTGGAAGTTTTACCCCAAGCAGCGTTTCAGGATGAAAATAGAGCTGACGAAATCATGGATTTGCTGAATCTGTATCTTACTGTGGGTACTGATGTCATCCATCGACGTGCTGGCTTGATTGATAAGTACATGGGTAGCGAGATCATGGGGTTATTTAATACCCAGTTGAACCCATCCAGTGACCATGCCTTTAGTGCTGTGTTAGCCGCTATTGATATTGTCAAAGAATTCAACGATTTGTATCACGAATCTTTGCAAGATCCCTACTTCCGTATGGGGATCCATACGGGGATTGCAACGATGGGAAATGTTGGTGGTACACACCGTCGGGAGTTCACGGCAATTGGGGATACTATCAATCTGGCAAAGCGACTTGAAGAAAACGCCGATCCAAAACAAATCATTATTAGTAAAGATACCTATGACCAATGTGTAACGGAATTAAACCAACTAAGCAATGTTTCCGTAACACCTCAAGATAATATTTTGGTTAAAGGGCGTTCTCAACTAACCCAAATTTTTGAAATTAAGCTCGTATAAACGCAATAAAGGATGACTCAGCATGGAAACTGCCCAAGTTGATAAGCTAATGGTTGAAGTGACTCGGATGGAAAGTTCCACCCGAGAAATTATGGAGCTGCTCACAGCCCAACAAAAGGTTCTATCGATGCGTGGCATTAATATTGATGCTGAAATTGTGCCACTAGTTTCAGAACTGAATATTGAATTTGCGAATCTGCATCGAAAATTGACTTTGCAACAACCAGAACTTGCTCAACTACGTGCCTTGGTGCGTTCAATGTCACTCATTAATTCGACTTTGGATTTAGACCAAGTCTTGAATGATGTTATGGATACATTCATTGAATTAACGGATGCAGAACGCAGTCTGATTGTATTGATCGATGCTGACACTGGCGATTTAGATTTCCGAGTTGTGCGTGGCATGGATGAATCATCCCTAACCAAGGGTAGCTTTATGGTTAGCCGAACGGTTGTACAAGATGTTGCAACCAAAGGTGAACCCGTTATTACCACGAATGCATTAGAAGACAAACGCTATAGTGCCCAAGAAAGCATCATCAGTTATGCAGTTCGTAGCATTATTTGTGTGCCATTGAAGGACAAAGATAAAGTCATTGGTGTTGCTTATGCAGACCATCGCTACAAGCAAGAGTTATTTGGTGACCAAGAGTTACAATTTTTGGTTGGGTTTGCCAACCAAGCGGCCATAGCTATTGAGAATGCACGATTGTTTGATAATGTTCAGCAACGGTTGGCTGAGATTATCGAAATTCAGAATTTTCTTGATAACATCTTTAGCTCTATCATTAGTGGCATCATCACCCTCGATAATAATGGCACATTAATGACCATTAATCGCGCAGCGGAGAACATCCTGCATATTGCCGCTGATAGCAGTTTAGGGCGTCCATATACGGAAATTTTGCCCAGCCTCTATGATGGATTTGACGATCTTTTACAATCTGTTTTAGCACAAGGTACGCAACAGATTATCGAAATTAACCCTGTGATGCCAGAGCGTGGGCCTGTCAATTTGAATCTCAAGATCAGTCCTTTGATTGATGCCGATAGCCAACGGATTCAGGGTGTTACGATTGTGATAGATGACCTCACTGAACTCAAAAAGAACGATGAAACGCTGCGGGTGGTTAATACCTACTTGTCAGAAGAGATGGTGAAAAATATTGAAAGTATTGATAATCTTGGGCTTGGTGGAGATGCTCGTGAAATCTCTGCAATTTTTGCCGATGTGCGCGGTTTTACCACATTTAGTGAAAATCTGAGCCCAGAAGAGTTGATGGAAGTTATTAACCAATACTTAGCAGTGAGTAGCGATTCTATTATGGAACAAGAAGGGGTCATTGATAAATTTATGGGGGATGCGGTATTAGGGCTGTTTAACACACAATTGAACCCACAAGCGGATCATGCTTTACGGTGCGTAACCTCTGCGATTGCCATGATTTTGAATGTCCAAAAATTACATGAGACCTTACCGCCACACCAAAAACTCTATTATGGGATTGGCATCCACACAGGATTAGCAACGATTGGTAATGTTGGTAGCCCAAGCCGTAAGGAATTTACTGCGATTGGTGATGGGGTAGCTTATGCTAAGAAGTTACAAGAATGTGCAGATGGTGGAGAAATTATTCTTAGCGAAGCAACCTACCAGTTGGTGAAAGATCGTATTCAATGTGAACGTACTGAACGTCAATTCCGTGGTGAGGATAAGTTTGTGGAAGTCTATAAAGTGCTCGGTCAGTTATAGACCTTAGTTTTCAGGGGCGATAACAGTCGCCTCTCCTTTGATTACCACAATATCATCTTGGTTTTTAACAATGGTTTCGATCGTAGCAATTCGTCTATCTTCTCGGTAGGCAGTCACGGTTAAAGTTGCAGTTACTGTGTCCCCTATGAAGACTGGTTTTTTAAATTTGAGTTCTTGGCCTAAGTAGATCGAGCCCGCCCCTGGTAAGTCGTTTGCTAATGCAGCAGAAATAATGCTTGCGACCAACATGCCATGTGCAATTCGCTTACCAAAGATTGTTGTAGCAGCATAATCGTCATCTAAATGTACTGGATTTGAATCGCCTGACACGGTTGCAAATTGTTGAATATCAGCATCTGTAATTGTTTTGATACGCTGTACCGTATCACCAAGTTGAATAGGCATCTAAGTACCGCTCCACAAACTTATAGGCATTACAAAATCAGCCATAGAGTAATTATGCCCTATGACTGAAGGATAGACATTTTATTTGGATGGTAAGCCTAGTCAATGAGTGAGCGAACGACATTTCGCAAACTATTGGTTAGTCTGTGGTTTGGATACCGTAAAGCAAAAACACCACGACTTGCTAAGGCCATCATTTCATCTGAGTGAGGCAAAACAGCCGCAACTTTAGCACGGTAAATTTCTTCAATTTGTTGTTGTAATTCATCAAAGTCTAGAATTTCTGGGGTTTTATTGACAACCAATACCAAACGAGGGACATCTAATTTGCGGGCAACTTCGACGGTTACACCGGTTCCTTGGAAGTCTTGTTGGTCAGGGCGCATAATAATGACCAGTCCATCAGAAATGGCAATAGACAGCAAAGTTTCTTCATTTAAACCGGGGTGGGTATCAATCAAAAGAACGTCTAGGTTCAATTCTTCGACTAATTTGTGAAACCCATCATTGAGCAACCCCACGTCATAGCCTTCACGCAAAACCCGTGTAATTTCACCCGCTTTAATACTCGATGGAATCAAGAAAATCTTACCGCTAGGAATGGCATTCACACCATCGGGGCCGCTGCTCGCAATATTTCTGGTTACATCATGTGCAGTTTGTTGAATTTCGCATTTTCCCCACAAATAATCGTTGAGGGAATAACGCATCTGATCTTCTTCTAATCCATAGAGCACATGGATACCGGGGGATTGAATATCGGTATCGATCACCCCCACGCGCATCCCTTCAGCCGCCATTAACGCGGATAGGTTTGCGGTTGTATTAGATTTACCAGTACCGCCACGAAATGAATGGACGGAAATAATCTTGGACATATAGTTTCTCCTGCGTTTTTGCCTGTAACCTCATGGAAGTAAGGTTATCATGTTATTTTGTTGACGACTACTCACATTATTAAACCCTGTTCACGTTAACTGCGCAACTAGGGTTTCCGATTTCCAAACAAACTCATTAACCATTGCCAAAAACCACCTGATTTTTCTTCCGTATCAGTCGGTGAATTTTCAGAAGTGTTTGAGGGCGTTCGGGGTTTTGGTGGTTCTGCAGATGTAATAGCTGGTGAATCATCAGATGGTTTGCTTTTATCATATTGTTTCATTGCATTATGCCCAGCACTAGTAAGTGCGGACATCAAACCACTCGCATCAGCATCCGTTTTACTACTGTAGTTGGATACATCTTGACTCATGTCTGCTAATAGGCTGTCTGCTAAATCGCTGCGTGCCTTGCGAAGCTCTGGGTTTAATTGCCCTTGTCCATCTCCAAAGAATTCATCGCCAGCCTCTAACACATTCCAAATGCCTTGCATCGTGGTATTACGACGTTTGCGTAACAAACGCACGCGATAGAGCGTATCTGGATCTACGTCTGTCACACGAATAAAATGCTTTTCTAGCATTTCTTTCATGATGTTATGAAACTCAGATTCATCACTAACAATCTTCTGCTCGATAGCATCTTTTGCCAGTTCTGCATCGCTTGCATTTTGATTCCGTAACATGAGGCGTAAGATACTACCCCACTGTTCAGGTAATTCTTGAATGTCTGCAGCGGTTAACCCAAACTGCTCTTCAATGGATTCATTGTTCTCATTATTCTCATTTTGACTCATGAGTTGAACGGTTCCTCCCTCGTATATTGATATATAGTATCAAATTTTGAGGAAAACGCACACTCATTTGATAGATTCACTGAGTATGCGCTAAGTTCACTTGTAACTATTTCACAATATTAATGAGGTGATTGCGTGACACATAGATAATCTTGCGGGGTTCACCCTCTAAGAATTTTTGTACAGCTTCAGACGCTAATGCCATTGCTTTAGCATCTTCTTCACTAATGTCAGCAGGTGCTTGTAATGTGTCCCTCAATTTACCATTTACCTGAACAATCAAAGTAATTTCATCATCTTTAGCTAATTCAGCATCATAGACTGGGAAATCTTGTTGATGGATACTATAGCCACCACCTAAGTACGCCCATAATTCTTCTGCTATAAACGGTGTGATGGGAGCCATCAATTTCAACATGTCCATTACCACGCGGTGCCATGTATCCGCATTGATTTTTCCGTTATTACTTGCTGTTTTCAAATGATTGCGGAACTCCATTAAAGCCGCAACACTGGTATTAAAGCTAAAACTGGACAAGCTATCATCAACACGTTCAATAGTATTGTGTAATTTGCGGACAATATCACGATTGGCTTTTTCATCACCCTCACCATCTGGTGCACCTTTGTAGACAATATCCCAGACATCACGCAACCAGCGAACAACCCCTTGAACATCATCTTCGTTCCAAGGGCCACCTTTTTCCCAATTAAAGGCAAACATCAAATACGCTCGGACTGTATCCGCACCATATTTAGCCACTAGCTCATCAGGGTTAACCACATTCCCTTTACTCTTAGACATTCGTTGAATTTCCAAGTGATGAAGCAATTGATTAACTGTGTTTTCGCCATTAATCTCGGGAATATCAATTGTAGCATTCTCAACCACTTCAACCGTAGTTAATATGCCTTCATCAGTGCTAACTTGTAAGATATTTTCGGTGCGACGCATGATTTCACCCATCACACCGTCAAAGCTATCGGGGGTATCTGCGGGATTGATGACTTGGATATTGTCCGCAAACAATTTGTCACCTTCAAAACGTCCACTAGCTAAGATGACATGCCCCCGACGTTCAGCACCTAAAACCTGCCCTTGATTGCGTAACAACAGCATGGGTTCATCAAAAACACTGTCCGTGTCGCGCCCCTTGTCTTCCATAATTTTCAGGGCATCATCAAATACACCTAGATCACGAATCGCTTTGTTAAACCACCGGGTATATAACAAGTGCATGGTGGCATGTTCTGCACCACCTGTATATACATCCACAGGCAACCAATAGGCAGCTTCTTCAGGATCAAATGGTGCATCATCATAATGGGGACTTAAATACCGTAAGTGATACAATGAGGAACACATAAAAGTATCCATCGTATCAGTTTCACGGCGGGCGGGTTTGCCATCATGAGTCGTTGTATTCAAAAATGCATCATGTGTGATCAAAGGACTTTGACCACTGGGTTTAAATTCTACATCTTCAGGTAGCGTGATAGGCAACTTTGCATCAGGCACACTTTCAGTATTTTGTTCCTCGTCAAACACAATTGGTATTGGGCATCCCCAATAGCGCTGACGACTAATTAACCAATCGCGTAAGCGGTAGTTGACGGCTTCTTTTCCAATGCCTTCGGCTTCTAAATAATCAATAACCGCATTGATACTTGGATTTTTGCGCCCTTTTGCCGTAGTTACTTCAGTGCCATTAAACTGTTCACTGTTGATCATGGTTCCTGAACCAATGTAGGCTTCGTCCATGGTATCCACTGTCAACGTATTATCCATATCATCGGGTTGAATAACTGGAACAATTGACAAATCGAACTGACGAGCAAAATCAAAGTCACGTTGGTCATGGGCGGGTACAGCCATAATAGCGCCACTACCATAAGTCACCATCACATAGTCGGCAATCCAAATGGGTACTTTAGCTTGGTTTACCGGATTAATGGCATATGCACCTGTGAAAACACCGGTTTTTTCACGGCCTTCGGCAGTCCGTTCGATTTCGGTACTACGTTTAGCTTGGTCAACATAGGTTTTGACAGCATCTTTTTGATCATCTGTGGTGATTTGTGCCACTAAATCATGCTCAGGTGCTAAGACCATAAAGGTAGCGCCCCACAGTGTATCGGGGCGGGTGGTGTAAACTTCAATGGGGTCGCCACTTTCCGCATGGAAGGTCACATGGGCGCCTTCACTGCGCCCGATCCAATTGGTTTGCATAATTTTAACAGGTTCAGGCCAATCAATTTTGCTGAAATCCAGCATTTCATCTGCGTAACGGCGATAACGGAAAAACCATTGGGTCATCATTTTTTGGATAACCGGTTGCCCTGTTCGCTCGTCTTTGCCATCAATGACTTGCTCATTAGCTAATACTGTTTGCAAGGTTGGTGACCAATTGACCATTGCTTCGCCACGGTAGGCTAAGTCGTTTTCATAAAATTGTTTGAAGAACCATTCTGTCCATTTATAGTATGTGGGATCACAGCTAACGGCTTCTCGTTCCCAGTCAAACATTGCCCCCATACTACGAAGTTGCTTACGCATCCGCTCCATATTGGCATATGTCCATTTGGCGGGATGAATGTTGCGATTGACCGCCGCATTTTCAGCCGGAAGCCCAAAGGCATCAAATCCCATTGGGAATAGCACATTAAAGCCCTTCATCCGCATGTAACGCGCACGGGTATCCGAAGGTGTCATGGCATACCAGTGTCCAATATGCAAATCACCACTGGGATAAGGCAGCATCGTTAGTGCATAGTGTTTGGGACGTTCCCAATCAACTTCAGAACGGTAGAGCTTGGTGTTTTCCCATTCTTGAGCCCAATGGTTTTCAATATCGGCAGGAGAATATTTTTCGGAGGATGCCGAATCTTGCGACATATAGAATTGTCCTTTTTCCTTAAACGAACGGTTTAACGTCGTTTTGGGAGTTGCCGCTCATTACTACGAACAGGTACAGGACGAGGCGCAGGCTGACTACCTTGTGGGGATAGCATTCGACCCAACAATTCTTCAAGGTCTCGGAGGTGGTCAATCAGAGTACGCTTTTTGTCTGTCATAGGTCAATCTGCCTGTGAATGTTATTTACCTATTTATAGTTTACAACGTTTCTCCCAAAACAAAAAATCCATCTCATCCAACGCTAATATTACTAGCGAGGGACGAAATGGATTTTCCGCGGTACCACCCTGATTGATAGTGGATCCGAGGAGACTCGAACTCCTGACCCCTACAATGCCATTGTAGTGCTCTCCCAACTGAGCTACGGACCCATGTCTAACCACTTAATTGAGCTTAACGCGCTCGCCACGTTTTGGGTTACTAACGTTCACCCAAAAGGCTCAAAGACGAGTTCAACCACATTATGCGCCTGCCATAGGAACGCAGTGTTAGGCTTTCACTATCCCTAACTCGCTTTGGCATGTGGCTTACTACTTCTTATCACAGCCGTTATGATATATTGGACATTGTACGGGGGCAGCTATGCGGTTGTCAAGGTATATTCAATTAGAAATCAACAACTCTGGTGCAAAGCGCCCTAAACGTCCTTCTGTGTCTACACACGCTACTGTTACACTCTCAAAATTACGGAACCCACCCCACGTCAAAGAGGTTGCTTCAACCGTATAATATTCATCATAGATTAATGATCCTACTTGACGTAACGCGACAACATAACTTTGGCAGGTTGGATTATGTGACCACTCCAAAACTAAACTATTGGGATCATTAGGGCTTGGTGAGAGTGGGCGCAATGATGGCGCATTGGGGCCATCAACCAGCACTTCTAATGCAGCGAGTGCCACTTGGGTGGTTCGTTTCAAATATTCAGGATCAATATTGTCTGCTGTATCACGGGTGGTGTGGGCAATGGTGGGGTCATCTTCCATTTCAATCAGCCGCACAGCAGGGTAACCTTCTGAACTAAAGCTCATATGATCCCCCCAACGGCCTGACCGTTCAACGCTATCTTGTACAGCAACTGTCATATTGGGTACGAATCGATCAGCCGCCACCGCAACCAATCGGGCTAACTGTCTTGATGGAGAGTCCGCATTCGGGCCTTCTGAAAAAACGCGCATCGAATTATCTAATCGTGAGCCAAGACGCCCTTCAGGGTTCCCGATAATGTCCAAGTTTAATACGGCAACGAGTGGAATATTTTGGGCTTTGGCAAAATCTTGCACAAAGGCTTGGCTCCCTTGACGTCCTGTTTCCTCGGCGGAGAACATAACAAATACAATCGTTGCCCGATGCGGACGCTGCACCATGATACGCGCTAATTCGATGATCGCAGACACACCAGACGCATTATCATTTGCTCCGGGTTGGAATCCATCGCCTTGGAACCAATCCCGTGTTGTGGTGTCATAATGAGCGGTGACCATCACCACCCCCGCAGAGGCATCCGTTCCTTGGATTGCCATAATAACATTTGACGGGAAGACTTCTCGTCCTGCCCATTCCATACGAAACTGTTGAGGGTAGACATCAATTTGCAAATAATCATTGGGGCTAGTTTCAGCAATGGCGCGAAGTTCAGTTAACAACCAATCGCGGGCGGCATCTACACCTGTTGTAGGGGATGGTGAGCTTAAGATATGACGGCTTTCAAATCCAACCAATGTATTGATCGTTTGCATCAATCGGTCTGCGCTCACTTGGTTAACACTACTCGCATTGTTGACAGAGGCATTGCCTTGTGGGAGTTGTTGAACACCTGAGGGTGGTTTAATATCATTTGGATTCACTTGCAAAGTGGGTGCTTCAATACCCGGTTGCGGGGTGGGGGATGCACCAATGGGGGTACTGGGGGCTAGGGTTGGCGGCGGTTCTGCCGTAAGCGAACACGCTAATGTTGCCAGTATAATTGAAAATATTGCAAGTAGAGATGGTTTCAGTTTCATAGGCCACATTTTAGCATAAACTGACCAACCCTTAACCGATGATTCCGCAATCCGCTATAATCGGTGAGGATGCGGAGAGTGAACATACTATGATCAAAGTCTTACATTTTGCTGATGTCCATATCGGAATGGAAAATTATGGCCGTATGGATCCTAAAACAGGGTTGTCTACCCGTGTGATGGACTTTGTTCATCGTATGGATGAAATGATCCACTATGCGCTTGAGCGGGATGTGGATCTGTGTATTTTTGCGGGTGATGCCTTTAAAACACGGAACCCTAACCCAACCTTTCAACGCGAATTTGCATATCGCATCCAAGATTTGGCTGAGCACTGCCCCGTGGTGTTATTGGTGGGTAATCACGATATTCCGCCAAACATTAAGCGGGCTTCAAGTATTGAGCTTTACAATACGTTACGGGTTCCTAATGTCCATGTAGGAATGGACTATGATGTATTCGATATTGAAACCAAATCAGGCTCCGTCAAAATTGGGACAGCACCCTACCCTGTGCGAGAGCGCCTTCTAGAAGATAGTCCTCGGGCAGTTGGGATCGCTCAATTAGATGACATGCTACAAGCAAATCTACATGAGATGCTTGACCAAATGGCAGAAGCAGCCGATCAGGATCCTGATATGCCGCGTTTGCTAACAGGGCATTTCACTATCTTAGGGGCAACATTAGGTAGCGAACGCCAAGTAATGCTAGGGCGGGATGTCGCCGCATCACTGTCAACGGTTGCTGATCCTAGGTGGGATTATGTGGCAATGGGGCACATCCACAAACATCAAAATTTGAACACCACCAAAAGCGGTCAACCACCGGTTATTTATAGTGGTAGCTTGGAGCGAATCGATTTTGGCGAAGAGGGCGACCCCAAAGGGTTTGTATGGGTAGAATTGGAGCGTGGAGATACGCGCTATGAATTTGTCCCCGTTAAGTCCCGTCCCTTCCAATCAATCTACGTTGATGTGCGGGGCGAACTTAACCCTACCCAAACCATATTGGACAAAATCCAAGACTTTAATCTGCTTGATGCTGTAGTACGGGTGATGATTACTTGTGACCCTGAAACGGATGCCCTTATTAATCAAAAATTGATCGAAGATGAGCTACTAAAAAGGGGCGCGAATGTAATCGCCGCGATTAAGCGGGATGTCCAACGTAATGATCGCACTCGTTTTGACGTTAAACCAGAAGTTCTAACCCCAATTGAATTATTAGAACGCTACCTACACAGTAAATCGGTGGAGGATGATCAAGCCAATGTTTTATTATCCACAGCAGAAGAATTAATCCGCGATGTTGATGAAGCTAATTTTTAGTTTGTTGCTGTACAGTATTGTCTTAGGGGCTTGTAGTAGTAGCATCGATCCACCTGCAAATATTCCAGCAGATTACACCCTACAAGAAGGCGATGGTGTTGCTGTCGCAGCCCCAGCGGATTGGGTTAGCTTTGTCCCCACTGATGAAGATTATCAGGCTGTAGCAGATACACTCCGTAATACGGGTAACGATATGCTTGCCAATCGGATTGATAATATGGCTCAAGACTTGGCGGATGGCACATTCTTGATTGCAGCCTTTCATGATGATGGCATTACCTCTTTTAATATCACGTCAGAGTCAGTACCGCCATTCATCAATACTGCTCGGCAAGCAACCGATAACCGCCGAGGGTTAGAAGATTTTGGCTATACCTTGCTAGAAGATACAGCCGTTGAGATCAATGGCAACACGTTTGAACGTAGCGAATTTGAGATCACGTTATCGCAATCGAACGGATCAACACTCACGATGGTGTTATTACAATATACGATTGTGACTGGGAATCGTGCCTATAGCGTAAGTTTTGGCACGCCGCGTTATAGTTATGCTGACTTTGAACCTGATTTTGAACAAATCATTCGCACGTTTCACACCATAAAGGATTAAACTGTGCTACCAACCCGCTTAGAACTGAGAAATTTTTTAGCGTACCGTAGTCCTGACCCCATTATATTGGAGGAATTGCACTTAGCTTGTTTAGTTGGTGAAAATGGTGCAGGCAAATCATCCTTATTGGATGCTATTACATGGGCACTATGGGGCAAGGCGCGTACCCGTTCTGATGATGACTTGATCCACTTAGGCGAAGGGGATATGCAAGTTACTTTAGAATTTTTGCAGGGTAATCAGCGATATCGGGTGATACGAACTCGCAAAATTGGGAATCGTCGTAAAAGTGGTGGACGTACCCCCGGTCAAAGTGCGCTCGACTTCTTTGCGTTTGATGAGGATGGCAAACCGATTTTAATCAGTGAACCCGCTATCCGTGCCACTCAACAAAAAATTAATAGCTTACTGCATCTCGATTATGATGTGTTCATCCATTCCGCTTTTTTAAAGCAAGGGAATGCAGATGCCTTTACCGTCAAAACCCCTGCCCAACGTAAAGAGATTTTAGCCGAAATTTTGCGGTTGGATCGTTGGTCGCTGTATGAAGATGCTGCCAAAGACCAAATCAAAACTCGCCAGCAACAAATTGATCTCTATACAGCACGGATCGAAGATATTGATAAAGAGATTGCCAGTGAAAGCTTGATCCGCAGCCAACTAGAGACTGCCCAAGACCAACTGATGACCGCAGAAGATGCTGTACAAGCTGCCGAGGCGCATCTGGAAAGTGTTAAAGGGGCAGATATTGAGCTACGGAATGCGCAAAAGTCGATGGCTAGTCTGGAATTTGAATACAAGCAACGAGAAGAAAACTTACAAATCGCTGACACCGAAATTTCGCGGTTAATTGATGAGATTGCCAAATATCAAGTCATCTTAGATGATGCCGAAAACATCGAAGCGGGGATTCAAAAACTAGAGGCGGCGCAACAAGCCAGCGAAGCACTGAGCCATAAATTAGTCGAACTACGTCAAATTGACCAGCGGATTAATGACATCACAGTAGAGATTGATAAAGCACGCCAATCTATTGAGCTAGATCAACGAGAAGCCCACACCCAAGCAGATGCTGAGCAAGTTGCGATCCAAAAAGGCGCTCAAGCGGCTCAGGATTTAGATATGCTCATTACCGAAATTGCCGAGTGGCAAGCATTAGAAACCGAACGAGAAACGCAACAAGAAACGATCCAAGCGCTAACCAATGAACAATCGGAAAAACAGGGCGAAAACCAACACCTTAAAGCCGAAATGGATGAACTCAAAAATCGATTGGATCTACTCGAAACCACTACAGACCCTACCTGCCCGGTTTGTGGGCAAGCCCTAAATGCTGAACAACGACAAAATCTGATCACAGAAACCACTGCCGAGGGCAAGCAACGCGGGGATCGCTATCGTGATAATGAAACGCGGATTCGGGACATCACACAAGAAGTCCGCACTATGCGGTCAGCAATCCAAGAAATGAGTACTCACCTTAAACGCTTGCCTGCCTTGCAAAGCCGTAAAGGGAGTATTGATCAAATCGTCCAAGAAGCAGAAGCCGCTCAAGGTCGTTATGATCAACATCAAGCCAAAATCGAAACACTCAACACGATTTTGGAGAAAAAAGAGTTTGCGGAAGCGCTACAACAACAACTCACTGAGGCTGAACACACTCGCCAACAACTCGCTTATGATGAGACAGAACACCAGACCATTCAATCAGAGCTTGAAACCTATCGTAACTATCAACAAAAAGCGAATGATCTTGAGCTGGCGAATCGAATGATGCCTAGCTTGCAGGAAAATGTAGCCAATCAACAAAAGCAAAAAGAACGTTATCAAGCAAGCATCCAACAATATGCTGAACAAATTAGTGAACAAAAAAATGAAATTCAACGCTTAACCGTCAAACAGGCAGAAATGCAAGAGCGGGAAAAAGAATTACAACATCAACGCGAACGGCGCATGGCTGCCCAAGAATCTGTGATTCAGAAACAACAGGCCTTAACATCCATTGCAAAACAACGCGAACGGCGCATCGAGTTCCTTGAGCGGATTGATACCTTTACCCGCGAAAAAATAATCTATGACCAACTGAAAACAGCCTTTGGGAAAAATGGCGTGCCCGCTATGATCATTGATGCAACGATCCCAGAATTAGAGAATGCCACCAACGATTTGCTAGGCCGCATGACCAATGGGCAAATGAAAGTGATGTTCCAAACCCAACGTGAAAAGAAAACCGGTGGTGTAGCTGAAACGCTTGATATTTTTGTCTCCGATAATTTGGGAACCCGTGACTATAGTTTGTTTAGCGGTGGCGAGGCCTTCCGCGTCAACTTTGCCATTCGGGTGGCACTTAGCCAAATGTTAGCACGGCGTGCGGGGGCGCAGCTAAGAACCTTATTCATTGATGAAGGATTTGGAACACAAGATAACCAAGGGCGTGAGCGACTGGTAGAAGCCATCACCACGATCCAAGATGATTTTGATCTGATTTTAGTTATTACCCATATTGAGGAATTGAAAGACGCTTTCCCTGCACGGGTGGAAGTCACCAAAACCAATCAAGGGAGTTTTGCCCGTATTCGCTAAGTTGGCACCAGTTGGCACTAAAAAGCCGTTTAATGGCAGTTGATAGCGGGCTATGCTGTGGCTATTGATTGTTGGTTAAAAGGATGCCTTTCTGATGGATTGGTTATTTGCCCTGAATATGGCCTGGATTTTTACACATGAACTCGATGCTGTTCACAATCATGAATGGCGCGTGTTGCCGCTTACGTCATGGTTGCAAGAATCGACTGCTTACCAAGTATTTGTTTGGCTCCATGTTCCGCTTTTTGCGGTATTGATATTGATCGCCTCTGATGAAACCTTTCAAGCGGGTTTTGATATGTTTCTCATTGCCCATGCGGGCTTACATTGGGGATTCAGACATCACCCCAAGTATGAATTTGGTAGTTGGGTATCAAATTGGTTGATCTTTGGGGGAATTCCTTTGGGGGTATTACACTTGTGGGTGTTGTGGGGATAAAACTTTGGGGGGAGAATTTTGCTCCCCCCAAAGCTCTAGGATGGCCTAGTAGGTGGGCAAGCTTGTATCAATTTTGCGTGCCCAAGCGTTGATACCACCTGCAAGATTTACTGAATTCGTAAATCCTTCGGACTCTAAGAGGCGCACTATATCAGCACTACGCGCACCACTGCGACACTGCACAATGACAGGGATGTCACGTGGTATTTCATCAAGATGCTTGTGGACTTGTCCCTTAGGAATCAGTTTATCTGCACCCATGTCGCTAATATCAGCTTCATGGGGGTCGCGTACATCCAACAGGAACATCTTTTCACCAGCATCTAAACGCGCTTTGTATTCCTTAACGGTAATTGCAGGAACTGGTTTGACTTCTTCACCTTTAAGGTAGGCGCTATGGTCATGTGCAGGTACACCACAGAATTGTTCATAGTCGATCAACTCAATCTCTTTACGGTTGACGCCACAGACGGGGCAGTCAGGGTTCTTGCGAACTTTGATTTCATCCCATGTCATGTCTAAGGCATCATACAGTAACATACGACCAACTAAGGGGTTCCCAATCCCTAAAATCAATTTCACAGCTTCAGTGGCTTGTAAGGTTCCAACTGTGCCGGGTAAAATCCCTAAAACGCCACCCTCCGCACAATTGGGAACTAGCCCTGGTGGGGGTGGTTCGGGGAACATGCAGCGATAGCAAGGCCCTTCTTCATGACCAAACACGCTAACTTGCCCCTCAAAGCGGAAGATACTGCCATAGACATTCAATTTCCCCAGTTTAACCGCCGCATCATTCACCAAATAGCGCGTGGGGAAGTTGTCGGTTCCATCAATGATGATGTCATAATCTTTGAGAATATCTAATGCATTTTCACTAGTGAATGGTACATTATATTTGACAATCTCAATGTAGGGGTTGATGTCTAACAAAGAGGCTTCTGCCGAATCCAGTTTCGGGATGCCTACATCTTTTGTACCATGAATAATTTGGCGTTGCAGGTTGGTTTCATCCACAATGTCATAATCGACAATGCCCAATTTACCAATCCCAGCAGCAGCCAGATACATTGAAGTTGGGCTACCTAGGCCACCCGTACCAATCAAGAGTACTTTGCCAGCTTTGAGTTTACGTTGCCCTTCCATTCCGACTTCAGGCATGATGAGGTGGCGGCTATAGCGGCGCACTTCATCATGTGAAAGTTTTACATCTGCGGGATCAATCGTGGTTGCGATTGCCATATTGTTGTGTCCTTTTGTTTAGCTTACAGCTTGTAATTGTTGTTTCAGTTTGTCAACAGAAGTCACACCATGATTCACATCACGGGGTTTGCCATCTTTATCCAAAATATAGGTGGTCGGGAGCGACAACACCCCCCACCGCTCGGCAGCATTTGGATCATTTTCTACATTAACTTGAAAGTATTGCGCACCCGTTTCGATCACAACCTTGGCAATAGCAGGTTGTTGTTGGGTTTTGCAGGGGGCGCAAAAGTCAGCAGTAAAGAGCAAGATACCGGGGGTTCCATTTTCAAACTCCAGAAGTATCGGATCAAATTCAGCAGTGCGGGTTGCCCGCTCAACCGTCCGACGATTAAATAAGCGATAGGCAACATACCCGACTATCGCTAAGACCAACACAATCACTAAACGTTCTAACATAATAGGTTCCCTCTAACCCGAATGTTTGATTCTTATGATTGTTGGACAGGTGCTTGGCTAAAGCCAGGAACCCCCAACTTGTTAAATTGATAGTACATAAAGCAGCCTGCACAAAACCCACCAAAAAGGTTTAAGGCTGCTAACGCCACCACAACAAAACTCAAAACCCATCCTAAACCGATTGCTCCGGAAAAAAGCGCTATCCCTGAGGCACTGGTAAATATCCCCCCAAGCCCCATTGAAAAGCGGTGTGGTTCAGGATTGTCGTTAATGACATCTGGTTTGACAACACCAGCGGGTTTCAAAAGATGTTTGTAGACCAACACAAATAAACGTAGCGATGGAAAAATGGTTCCAACCACCATCACCACGGCGACAAACGCCACTAATGCCGGGATATTAACCACGTATGCCAGCAGCAATAGCCCAATAATAAAGGCTTGATTTGTCCGTAATGCGCTGTGGTCTACCTTACGCATTAGATCCCCCTGCAATGGATGGAATAATCCGAAGTTGTGAGTCAGTTTCAATTTCAGTATCCATACCATCACGATAGCGCGTATCTTCTTGACCGATAAAGACGTTAACAAAACTCCGTAATTCATCACCTTCAAAAATATGTTGGCGTAAATCAGGGAATTGTGTGGTTAGGTCATTCAGTGCTTCGCCAACCGTTCCGCCAGCAACGTCGATTACGGCATTGCCATCTGTATATGCTCGTAATGGGGTTGGAATTTTTATTGTTGCCATTTGTTTCTCCTATTGTTTGTTAGGTTGGTTAACTTTCAGATTCGGATAAGTCTACTGCATTAAACTGCTTACGGTCAGGGGCTAACTCCCATACACGAGATTCAGCAGCCGTGCCATCTCTGACCGAAACGATCAAATAGATAAAGTTAGGCAGGGCATGAACTCGATCAAACTCGGATGGAATCGCAGGATGGTTGGGGTGAGAATGAAAATACCCCACCAGCGTTAAGCCTTTGTCGTCTGCGTAATCTTCAGCTTTTTGGAATGCACCCTGTTCCATTAAATAGCGGTGATATTGTTCTTCATCTTCAAACGTGTTTTCTTCCAAACGTATTTCAGTCACGGTGCGAGCATCGCCACTTAAGGTTCCGATCAAAAATCCGCCCCCCTCATTGGGGAAGGTTCCTTCCAAATGTTCACGGATGGATTGATGAATATTGGTTGGAATCGTTAAATGCGCCATTAGTCTTGTATTGTCCAGAATTTATCAGACAGATATTTGTAAGCATTGTCAGGAAAGACGGTTACAATCAATCCAGAACGCCCTGCGTCAGCAAGTTCTTCTGCCACATTTAATGCAGCAACCATTGCAGTTGCGGAGCTAATCCCAACAAGCAAGCCTTCCTCACGGGCTAAACGCCGCGCCATTTTGTAGGTTACTTCTGTACCAATACCCATGTTCCGATCCGCTAAGGTTTCGTCATAGATACCCGGTGTTATCGCAGTTTCGATGTGCTTTAAGCCTTCTAAACCATTAAAGGGAGAGTCGGGTTGTACGGAAATGACTTCAATCTCAGGATTAAAATCTTTCAAACGGCGGCTAGTGCCCGTAAAGGTTCCTGTGGTTCCTAGCCCTGCGATGAAGTGAGTCACTTCTCCGTGGGTTTGTTCCCAGATTTCAACGCCAGTTGTTTTATAATGCGCTTTCCAATTGTTAGGGTTGTTGTATTGGTTCACATAGAAATATGTTTCGGGTTCTTGTTCGGCCAATTCGCGAACTGCCGTGATCGCCCCATCAGACCCTTCAAGTGGATCAGTGAAGACCAATTCCACACCATAGGCTTGAAGGATTTTAATCCGTTCAGGGCTAGCATTTTCAGGCAAAAATAATTTGACCTTGTAGCCACGTGACGCGCCAATCATGGCATAGGCAATCCCTGTATTGCCGCTGGTGCTGTCCAGTAAAGTCGTTTTACCTGGTTCGATCAAACCGTCTTCTTCGGCAGTGCGAATCATATTGAGTGCGGCACGATCTTTGACACTGCCGCCGGGGTTATCCCATTCAGCCTTGGCATAAATTTGAATCTCGGTAGGCAAGTGAGCCGTAATATTATGAAACCCAACTAAGGGGGTGTTCCCGATCCGATCTTCGATTCGGGCGCTTATCTGGTGTGTTGTTGGTGCAGTCGCTAAAAGCATTTTCCATCCTCTGGTACAAACAAAAAAGGTCAACAGGCAAAAATAAAGAGTAGCAGCAGTTACCGATGGCTATGGTTGTAGCCTCAGGAACGCTTCTACTCTTTACGTCGTCTGTTGACCTTAATGCGGTTTCCGCGATTTTTGTTTAGGTCTTAGGCGTTTGGTACGAAGAGGAGATAACGTTCCTGCTTCGCACAAAGACAAGCCTCACGAAAAAACATGATCTAGCTTTCTGATAATGACAAGTAAACAAAGTTTAGGTAAGTGAAGCGCAAATGTCAAGCGCTTTGTACCTTTTACACAATATAAAGATGACGCCAGTCCGCTTTCTCTTACCTAGCCGGATTAAGATTTCCTAAGAACGCCCGACCCATAACAAAGGTAAGGCATTGGGTACATCATCCCGTCCTAGAACACCACGACCATCCAAAACTGCTTTGCAGTTGGAGATACTTGCCCAATCAAGGTTTTTGTACTCATCATGTGCGGCTTGTAAAATCACTGCATCCGCCTCTGGTAACGGATCAAGGTTCACAGGTTCAAGCCCATAATGGCGGATTTCCTCATCGGTATACAGTGGATCATGGATAATTGGTTTTGCATGTGCCGCTTTGAGGGCGTCTACCAATTTAAACGTAGATGAAAACGCCGTTTCTTTCACATTTCCACGATAGGATAAACCCAAAATCAACACGGTTTTGCCATCTAAACTACCGAGTTGGTCAATCAATTTTTGTACGGCATAATGCCCCATCCCATCATTAATTTGACGAGAAAGGCGCGGCAAACGCATTTCGGTATCAGGTGCATGATTTGCCAAAAAATAGGGATAGACAGGGATGCAATGCCCACCAACACCGACACCCGGTTGATGGATATGGGAAAAGGGTTGGGTATTGGCCGCCGCAATCACAGGGTAAATATCGACATTCACACCATCGGAATACCGTGCTAACTCATTTGCAAACGCGATATTCACATCACGGTAGGTTGTTTCAGCAAGTTTAACTAATTCAGCCGCTTCCGCACTTTCCATCGCCATGACAGATGGCGCTGTTAGCACCTGCTCATAAAATTCAACAGCTTTTTGGGTTCCTTTAGGTGTCAGACCGCCAACGACTTTGGGGTAATTTTCCAAATCTGCAAAAATGCGCCCTGAATACACGCGTTCTGGTGAGAACGCCACTTCAAAATCTTTGCCAGCTTCTAAACCAGATTCTGCTTCAAGGATAGGCGTTAAAACTTCACGAGTGGTTCCAACAGGGAGCGTCGTTTCGTATAATACCAATGTATCGGATTTGATCCCTTGCCCAACAGCTTTGGTTGCAGCTTTCATGGTTCCCAAGTCAATTTCATGGGGTGGTTGTTTGCCCACTAAGACAGGAACAACAATCAGTACCACGTCACTTTCAGCAGCGGCGGCAGTTGTATCAGTTGTCGCACGGATCTTACCCGCTTGATGAGCCGCTGCAACCCGCTCCTGCAACCCTGGTTCCTCGTCAAAATGAGCATATCCGGTATTAATTGTATCTACAACATCGGGCAAAATATCTGCTCCGATAACTTCTGCCCCTTGGCTGGCAAATTGTGCAGCTAAAGGAAGCCCAATTTTACCAAGCCCAACAACGCATACTTTCATGAATTACCCTCCTGAAACCAAGGCTTGTTGTTCATCAGAAAAGTGAATGGGGTTACCTGTCAAACCTGATTCAACCATTGACTGAGCCAAATATAAGGATCGTAATCCATCACGCCCTGTAACCTTTGGTTTACCATTGGTTTTTACCGCTTCGATAAAGTCTTCAACTTCTGCTTTGAGGGGTTCCACACGGTTGATTTTGTAACCAATCACATTCCCTTCACCTACACCGCGCAAAACACTTAAAGAATCCCAGCTACTAGGCGCAACATCATTTTCATAGAAATATAATTCTTGGGTCAGGTAGTTGACCAAAAAGCGCCCTTTTGCCCCAATAACAGATAGTTCACGAACTTTGGTAGGGGTCATCCAATTGATGTCAATCACACCCAAGGCGCCATTTTCAAAGCGTACCAACCCATTGACCATATCTTCGCGATCGGTGTTAATGCCAGACAGTGTTTCCGCCATCACGCGCTTCACCGGACTATCCACAATCGAGGTAATTACATCCAAATCGTGTGTGGCGAGGTCGAGCAAGACGCCAACATCCCGAATCCGTGCTGGAAACGGGCCAATGCGACGGGCGCTGAGTTGGAAAATCTTACCGAGTTCATCATTGGCGATGCGTTTGGTTAATTCAGAGATTGCCGGATTATGGCGTTCAATATGTCCTACAGCTAATACAACCCCATGTTCTTCCGCGAGTGCGATCATGGTTTGGGCTTGTTCCACAGTAGAGGCAATGGGTTTTTCGACCAACACATGAATACCCCGTTCAATGAGTTGTTCAGCCACAACTAAGTGAGCTTCTGTTGGTACAGATACTGTGACAATATCTGGTTTTGCTTTATCTAGCATCTCATCAAGAGTGGTAAATCCTGCAACATTACGTTGTTGCGCAATCTTGGCGACAGTCTCAGCATTACCATCCACAACACCAACGAGTTCCGCATTCGGGCTTTCACGATATACACGGGCATGGTTTCGGCCAATTGACCCAACACCCACAACAGCAGCTCTTAACATGACGACATTACCTCATTTACTACAGCGATCACATAATCTTGTTCTTCTTCAGTTAGCAACGGATGAATGGGCAAACTAAAGACTTGTTGGGTAGCTTTTTCGGTTTCTGGTAGTTCCAAATTGTCATACCCACCAAGTTCTTGAAAAATGGGTTGACGGTGGATCGGTAATGGATAATAAACTCGTACCCCAACCCCTTTATCCTGAATCGCTTTCACAACCGCATCACGGCTGCAAGGTTCAGGCACACGCACCGTATATTGATGGTAAACGTGGTCTAATGTGCTATTTTCAGGGAGTGCAGGTGTTATGACACCTTCTAGTTTTTCGTTATATCGGACAGCATTCATATTTCGTTGTTCGGTCCATGCAGGGAGTTTTGCTAATTGGGTTAATCCAATGGCCGCCATAATATCGGTCATACGGTAGTTAAAACCAATCGATTCATGCAAATATTGTTGGCTCATCCCATGATTACGCGCCATCCGCGCTTTTTCGGCAACCCTTGCATCATTGGTGGTGACCATACCGCCTTCGCTAGTGGTCATGTTTTTTGTAGGGTAAAAACTAAACCCTGCTGTACCAAATGTCCCAACGCCCTGTCCATTGATCTTTGCCCCGTGTGATTGCGCGGAATCTTCTAACAAGATTAAGCCATGTTTTTCACACAAGGCACGAAAAGCAACCATATCCGCCGGTAAACCATACAAATGAACTGGCATGATCGCTTTTGTGTTGGGCGTAATTGCCGCTTCTGCGGCAGCGGGGTCTAAATTGAAAGACCTTGGATCAATGTCCGCAAAAACTGGCGTTGCACCAGATGCAATTACAGCAGAAGCCGTTGCAAAAAAGCTGAAGGATGGAATAATCACTTCATCGCCAGCCCCAATACCATTTGCCATCATGGCGACATGTAAAGCTGTTGTACCATTATTGGTTGCAATCGCATGGTCTGCACCAATATAGGCAGCAAATTGCGCTTCAAATGCTTTGACCTGCGGGCCTTGCGCGATCATACCACTACGGATGACATTGCTCACCGCAGCGATTTCTTCCTCACCCACATTCGGTTTTGAGATAGGGATATTCATTTTATTAACCTAACTGGATTTCTCGACCATCACTATCAGTTACGACTGCTGGCGGATTATTGACATCAACATGTAACCGTTCCCCATTGGGACTAACATAATCTATCAATCGTGCTGGATTACCCACCATCAAACCATAGGCGGGAACATCTTTGGTAACAACTGCTCCTGATCCAATCATTGCCCATTCACCAATTGTAACCCCACAAACGATGACTGCATTTGCGCCAATGGCGGCTCCTTGTTTAACTCGTGTGGGGACTAAAGTCCAATCATCGGCAGCTTTAAGTTGTAGATCAGGGGTTACAGCACGAGGGGTTTTATCGTTCGTAAACACTGCATGAGGCCCTACAAAAACACCATCCTCAATTGTCACACCCTCATAGACAGATACATAGTTTTGGATTTTGACCATGTTGCCAATAGTGACATGAACATCTATATACACGCCGCGCCCAATATTACAGTTTTTACCAATGGTGGCGTGGGGACGTACTTGCACCAAATGCCAAATACGTGTGCCTTCACCGATAGCTACATCGGCTTCAACAGTCGCTGAATCATGAATCATTCAAGTGTACTTTCGCTAAGTGTAAATTCAAACAAAGTTAAAAAGCCATTAGGGTTTTCCGTAACAGGTAGACGTTGCCCTGTTGCAGGATCATATACCCCCAAGCGTACTGCATAGGTTCCAGATGGGGTATCAGTAGGGATTTCTAAACTTACCGTATCAAACGTCCATTGTTTGGGAACCCAAGTGGAGCTAGGGGATAGGAGATTATTTCCAATCATACGATCAAATAATACAATAACTTCCCCTGTTTCAGTGTTAACCACATGGTTAAACATGACATAGTCTATATGATTCGGGATTTCTGCTTGCCAGTAGTATTTTAGATCCAATAACTCACCTGCTTGGATCGGTTGCGACTCAATATCATACCCATAAAAGGTCAAAAGATTACCAAAGTCTGTATTCACAAGTGTTTGTGGTGTAAATACACGTATCACCATTCGATCATCGCCAACATAATCATCACCTTCAAAACGGGCAACAATTTCTATTGGTTCGTTCCAAACATCTTCGAGTGGATGTCCCGCATAATAGCCACCGCGCCATTCATAGCCGGAATCTGCTACTAGATAGTAGTATCCCTCATTTTCCCATGTTTGAGGTTCTTTCTCAAACAAGCGATAGGTGGTAATGGTGCGAAACGTCTTTTCATGATTAAATCCATTTTGCCCCCAAAATTCATAGGGTTCATCTTCCATCGCTATACCGGTTCCATCTGATGTATTTTCTAAAAACCAGTTGACCGTTGCAACTCGGACATCAGTCTTAGTGTAATCAATATTTTGTGTCCAAGATTGCCCCGCCATCACCACGACTAAGCCAATGGCAAAGGGGGCAATGGCAGGCTTTGAAAATCGGCTTAGTTCTACCAATGCAATTGCCCAGAAGATGCCCCACAGAAAGATAGCCCCAAATAGTTGCCGCCCTTCCACCATACGAAAGTAACTGAATCCAAAAAATGTTCCAAAACTAACTGCAACAATCATAAAAATGGCAACAAGATCGTAGTTGTGACGACGATAGGTGATGAAAGTTATTCCCATTCCTAATATCATTAAAGGTAACGCCAATGGTGGCAGGAATTCTCGGAGCGTAAAAAAGTTCGCTTCCAAACGAATCACACGATTGAGTGGATACCGCTCATATTGGGCTTTCCATTCAGGGTCATCAGGGGTAAACCCACGCATTTGCAAATTCCGTAGATCACCCTCTAACTGTGCCGTTTCATTAAGATAGTTATAGAATAAGTTATCAGTTGAAACTGTCTGAAGAAATAGTGCATAGAGTATTGCGACACCGATAATACTTGGCAGAATTACCAAGATGATAATTTGTGTAGGACGTTGTAATAAAAAATATAATCCCGTTAGGGCGGGAAAAAGTAATGCTGTAAAATAATTGTATTTTCCTAGACCCGCTAATACGCCTACAATAACTGCGTAAACTAGATATTTATATGAAAGTTGTTGATAGGCCATAACAGATAACCAGGCACACGCAACAAAAAACATTAACCCCGCGCCATCCGCTAGGATACGCTGTCCAAATAAAATTGTTGATGGGTACACCGCAAAAAAAGCAGCAGCTAATAATCCAATAGTTGTGTTATGCGTAACACGCTTAGCCAATTGGTATAAAAAGCCAATCGTTAAGAGCGCGTAAGATAAACTCAATAATCGCCCAAATAAAATAATAACGCTATTGGGGGGTAAGTTACCGCCAATAGATAAAGCACTCATTAACGTCGCAACTTCCCAACTACGGATAGGCGGATAGTTTGCCATTTCAGTTAAATTAGAACTGTAATCTTGCACACCATTTTGGTAAACAGTGACACCATTGAGGAAAATACGAGTTTCATCACCAAAAAAGTAATATGGTAATGTCCACACTAAGCCGTGTAAGCGTAACACCAGCCCAACACAAACAATCCCAAATAACAAAACTTGAGGGGTTAAATAGCGTTTCATGATGGCGTGATTGTATCGGATGGTAGGCAAACTGTGTAATGTGACCTACTAACGTTTACCTGACACCTTTTTTTGATAGAGATGAAGGTGCTGTTTGACAGTTGCTTGGATATCATAGGTATTCAGAACATGTTTTTGTATTGAACTTAGATCACCCTGCTGAGATAGGGCACTTTGCCATGTTTTAGCAAGCAATTGGGGATCATCTAGTGGTACTATCCACGAGGTTAATTCTGGGGAAAGTAAGTCCCGTACACCACCAACATCAGTAGATACAACAGGAACCCCATGCGCAAGGGCTTCTAATAGTGAAACCGGAGTCCCTTCATTGTGAGAGGTAATTGTTACTAGGTCAACATCACTTATCACGGTTTGGACATCTTGCACCCAACCGGTAATAGTGACAACATCATTTAAACCTAATACTGTAATCTGCTCTTCAATAGCTTGGCGGCGTTCACCATCCCCCACAATTACAAAACGAACCGTAGGGTTGCTTCTATGTAATTCATGGGCAGCATGCAAAAACAATTCATGATTCTTAATGGGCACCAACCGCCCCACAACGGCAATAATTGGAACATCAGGCGCAAAACCCAGTGCTTGACGGAATGTGCCTTGGCGGCGTGGCATGGTCGCAAGGGGTTGCAGATTAAGCCCTAGAGGGATAATTGTTAATTTGCTCGCATTCGTTACACGATAAATATCTACTAAGTCCCTTTTTAAAGCCTCGCTGAGTGTAATAATCCCAGTTGATATTTGTGCTGAAAACCGTTCTAGCCATAAAAATATTTGGGTTTTACGGGGACTAAAGTATCCATGAAATACATGCCCATGAAAGGTATGGACACGGGTTGGGATCCTTGCCAACCATGCTGCCAAACGTCCCACAAATCCCGCTTTAGCGGTATGGGTATGCACAACATCTGGTTTGTGAATCAGCATTAATCGCCAAAGTTGCCAAATTGTTTTGAGGTCATTTATCGGCGATAGAGCACGCCCCAAACTTGGTAACACCACTTGCTCAAATTGAGCGCCATTAGCCAAATATTGCATATCACCTTCATCGGCTCCAATGTGCCCATTCACTAAAATCACATCAACGTCATCCACTGCTTGTAGCGCATCCGCCATTTGGATGACATTCCGTGCAACTCCGCCTACATTTAAGCGTGCGACGATCATCATAATTTTCATGACAGACTCCGACGGTAAAGCGCAGCGGTTTGCTCAATCATTTTCTGGACACTGAAATCCGTGTCTAAACGCTTGCGACCTGCTTGCCCCATTGTTTGAGCCATTTGAGAATTGCTTAGGAGTTTACTTAAGACTTCTGTGATAGCTTGTGTATTTTGGGGGGGAACCAATAATCCGGTGTGACCATCGACAACAATTTCAGGGATTGCGGAAATATTGGTTGCAACTATGGGGCGGGCTTGTGCCATTGCTTCTAGAAAAACCAATCCAAAGCCTTCCCATAAAGATGGTGCCAGAAAAATATCATATTGCCGCATGTAGGTTTGTACATCAGTTTGCCACCCAAGGAAATGCACACGATCCATAATACCCAAGCTTTGCACTTGGGCTTCAAGTTCCAAACGTAATATCCCATCACCTACAAGGACATAATGCAAATCTGGGTATCGTTCCATTAGGGTAGGCATAGCATCAAGCGCATAAGGTAACCCTTTTTGCTCCACTAACCGACACACAGAGCCAATAATTGGGGCGTCCTGTGCAATCCCTAATTGATCGCGCAAATGATTGGATTCAGGTAAATGGGGTGCTGCTAACCCGTAGTGAATGACCTCAATTTGGTTAGGCTTAGCGGTTTCTACCTCCAACAAAAATTGCTTGATGTAATTAGAAATTGCAATGCCTTGTGTCGTCATGCGCCAAAGTAACCAATTGCGTGGACGAAACAGCAATCGCCGCCGAAAGGGATCGTCATTATGACTAGAATTAAAGATTGTCTTGACACCCGCCAACCGCGCCGCAGGAATACCAAACGTTTCGGCATGGACTAAATGTGTATGCACTGCATCTGGTTTTTCGTAGCGTAAATACCGTATCAAGCGCCACAATAGTTTCATATCCAAATGCCCTTGCATTGTCCACCGCTCAACTGGAATCTGTCTATCGATTGCCGCTTGATAGACATCATCTGCTTGTTGTGTCGGTGTAACCCATAAAAGCAGTTGTGCATCAATGTCGTGATGATGGCGCAAGCCGTCTAGCAAAGTAATCAGATGATTTTCTGCACCTGCTAACCCTAAACCTTTAATAATGTGGATGATTTTCATAGCGAGGCATTATATCAGTGTGGCGGTGGGAAGTGGTGTGTTAGTTTTCTTTTAGATGCGTTATGCTTGAGGGTATGTGTGGCATTACAGGTATACTTAACACTCCAGCTCCAATACGCACCTTGCAACAAATGACCACGACGTTGCAACATCGTGGACCAGATGATGAAGGCTTTGCGTTTTTTAATTATGGGGATTCAACCGTTCAGTTAGCAGGTGGTGTAGATACGCCTGACAGTTTACAACTCCCCCTTATTAATCAATTGCCTGAACAGGATTTTTCAGTCGGCTTAGGGCATCGTCGCTTATCCATTTTAGATTTATCCCCGAATGGGCATAATCCACTACCGAATTCAGATCAAAGCTTATGGATTACCTATAACGGTGAAATCTATAACTACATTGAGCTACGCGAAGAGCTAACCGCCCTGGGGTATCAATTCCGTTCTGGAGCGGATACCGAAGTATTGCTGGCGGCTTATGAGGAATGGGGGCATGATTGCCTCGCTCGTTTTAATGGGATGTTCGCTTTTGCCATTTGGGATAGTCGCCGCCAAGAATTATTTTGTGCGCGGGATCGGTTTGGTATCAAACCATTTTATTTTTACAACGAAAATAGGATGTTTGCTTTTGCCTCGGAGATCAAATCATTATTGGCAAATCCTCATATTCCAGCAAACACTAATCCACAAGCCATTTATGATTATCTAGTGAATGGTGCAATTGTTGCGCAAAATACAACATTTTTTGACGATATTCAACAATTGCTTGGTGGCTATGCCCTAACGGTTAAACCTGATGGTCGTTGCCATATGTGGCGCTATTATGATCTAACGTATAATACCCGATTCACGGGAGCCAATTACCCTGATAAAGTGGCTCAATTTCATGACTTACTCACCGATGCAGTGCGGTTACGGTTACGGAGCGATGTGGCAATTGGGTCATCGTTAAGCGGTGGGTTAGATTCCTCTAGTGTTGTGACCATTGCGAACCAATTATTACAAGCTGAACAAGGTGTTAATCGATCTGCAATTGGTGACCAGCAGCAGGTCTTTTGTGCGATTTATGATGGCGAAGCATTTAATGAAAAGCCATTCATGGATGTTATGATCCAGCACACCGGCGCACAAGCACACTTCACGGAACCCAATGCAGAACACTTGTGGCATCAACTGGAAAAAATGGTGTGGCATCAGGATGAGCCAGTTGCTTCCACCTCCATTTTTGCACAATATTGTGTGATGCAACTGGCTCGTGAACATGGCATTACGGTACTGCTTGATGGTCAGGGTGGCGATGAAGTTTTAGCAGGCTATCATTTTTACTATGGTTACCATCTCGCTCATGCTTTACACGTGGGACGGATTGACCGATTTATTGTAGAATTATATGGCGCACGGCGGGCAGGGGTGTCATGGTTAAATCTCGTTGCTCTAACGGGATGGAATATCAGCCCCGAACCAATGCGGCGTATAGGATGGCGATTAGGTGGTGCTCAATTGCTCTCGCATAAACCGATTGATGCCCAATGGGTGAATACGACCTTTAAGGCAGACCACCATGTAGAAGCAAAACTAAAACATCGTGCTTATCCGACCTTGCAACAGAAACTCTATGATGATGTATTCCATACTAATTTACCGACGCTTTTACGGTATGAAGATCGAAGCTCAATGGCGTTTCATATCGAAGCACGGGTTCCACTATTGGATCATCGGCTGGTTGAATTTGCCTTCAGCCTTAGTGCGGATGCGCATATCCAAAAAGGATGGAGCAAAACCCTGCTGCGTGATGCGATGAAAGGGGCGCTACCTGAAAAAATACGGTTGCGCAAAGATAAAGAAGGCTATACCACACCGCATAAACGTTGGATGGCAGCCTTAACACCTCATATCAATAGCCTATTTCAAAAACCGCATAGTGAACGCTATCTATCACAATCCGCTATTCAACGCCTGCAATCTGCTGAGGCTGCTGAAATTAACGGGGTGTGGCGTTTAATCAATTTGGAAAGTTGGCTCCGTGCGTTCGCTCTGGATTAATTGGCGGTATCTGCTAGCGCCAATTTTAGCCATCACTTGGTTTGTCCTTTATAGCGGGACATATCCCTACCCCGATTCTAGTTACCTTCATGCGCGGTATGGCGACAATCTGCGAGATGAGTTAAGCATTGGTTTTAATACCGATGATAATATTTTATTAAGCGCATCCCCCCTGCTGATAGTGACTAATGCCCTCTTACCCCACGCTGAGCAACCAAATCCTTTACCCGTTTTGTTGCTCATTGGGTTAGGCGGTATCGCATGGGTGAATCTCGTTAAAAGTCCTTTAGTAAGTTTTCTCGGCTTAGCAGCATGGATTTTACTGCCTACTCAATTATTTGGTGGGGGTGGTTTCTGGCTCACAGCCTTAGGATTGCTCTTGCTGGACATCCGATCGAACCGAACAATCATGATTTTTATCATGGCGTTATTGTTGCTGGTAACCCCTTGGGCAGTAATCCTTGTATTGCTCTTGGGGATATATCATCAATTTACATGGCGCGAATGGGGTTATAGCTTTGGCTTGTTTGTGTGGTGGTGGGTATTTGCACTAATTACACTTGATGTTGAAGGGTTAACGCTCCAACAGTTAGACATCGCCACATGGCAATGGGGCATTGCGGGTATCTTCATTGTAGCGTGTGGGGTTTTGTGGCGTCAGTTATGGTCGCCCGCAGGTATTCTGGTTTTATTTTCAATAGCATATGGATTAATAGATAGCACGGCATTCATCGGCGCGGGGTTGATGCTGCTTTATTTAACATGGCAACAGGAACATGCGGCTGTGCTGAATCGACGTGTAGGAATTAGTGCTTTAGTCAGTATTGGGTGTGGCCTTCTAATTTTCAATAGTTCAGGATTAGCCATCTCACCAGCATCAATTCCATCACTAGAGGGCAGTATTGGTTATGTCGGCTCTTATCGAGATGCCTACCAATATGAACAACCTGTCTATCATCTCAAAGGATTACAAAACCCTCATTTACGCGATCTGTATTGGGGGAATGACAACACCGGCATTATTGTTGCAACAGCCCCTGAATGGATTTTATTAGATACCTTGCCCGATGACCTCGCCATTCGGCAACTACAGTATGTTCAACATCAAGATTATTGGCAACGTCAAATTCCGGTTGGCGCATGGCAAGACCCGCAAGCATTAAACATCGCATTTAGTCCTGATCTTCACTTAATACAGCTTACCCAAGATCGCCAAGCCGCAGCAGGTGGGGATGTCGTGCGCATTGGGTTGGATTGGGAACGGGTCACTAACAAATTACCGCAAGAGGCGTTAACCATCATTTTAAATTTGGTGGCACCATTCACCAATGCTGGCTCAACACAACATACATTTCCTATCGAAAAATGGGAGCATTCAACCCCCACTACCTACCTTGTATTACCCATTAATCAAGATGCACCATTTGGGGTTTATCAATTGGAATTATCTATGTATGTTGGCGGTGGACTACTACCCATTCAAACCATCGGTTCAGTGGTCATTCCGCCAGAACAAGATACCGACAACCAGCCCTCCATCGCAACATTTAGTGATGGCCAGCAGCAAGCCGATTTACTTAGTGCAGAACTATCACTGGACAACAATAATTTGCAAGTTGATCTGCTGTGGCGCGGGAACGGCACCATACAACAAGATTATATTGTGTTTGTTCATCTGACCCCATTAAATGATGAAACACCCCTTTTACAAGCAGATGCCCCACCTGCTGGTGGACGGTATCCAACATCAGTATGGCAGCAAAACGAGTTGATCCCAGATAGCTATCTATTTAGTGAGGTGCCAAGCGGTGACTATGTGGTTCGGATTGGGTTTTTTAATCCTGATGTAGGGCGCTTACCTGTTGGTGAGGGAACCGCCTATATCACCGTTCCCATCACGATCCCTTAAAGCTTACCAACCGTGCGCCAAACGGGTAATTAACCGTTCTGGCATATTGGCTTCTTGCATTTGTTGTTGAGTTTGCTCAATGGGATATTCCACACGGCGGTGTTCAAAAATCTTATCCTCAACATGCAAAATAGCATAGGCGGCATCGGGGTTATTGTCACGCGGTTGCCCAACACTACCGGGGTTAATAATCAGGCGCTGCCCGTTGACATCTTTAGGTTCGCCATAAGCAGGATAGATGGATGTTGTTTCACCTTGTTCGTTGACTTGTTGGTAAATAATGGGGGTGTGGGTATGCCCAACAAGGCAAATTGGAGTTTCAAATTGCGGGAAGTTCAAGGCAGCAATAAGTGGGTCTAAAATATATTCCCAGATGGGTTCACGAGGGCTACCATGAACGAGGGTATATTGTCCTAACACAAAAGTGGTTGGCAGGTCAGCAAGGTATTGCAAATTCTCGGAGGTGAGTTCTTCTTGCGTCCAGGTTACTGCACGACGCGCATCCGCATTAAAGGTACGAATGTCCAAACGATTTAATGCTGCCCAGTCATGATTGCCAGCTAAACAAAGATGCGGCATGGTTTTGAGCAGGTCACAGCACTCATTAGGACGGGGGCCATACCCCACTACATCCCCCAAACACCATACGTAATCCCACTCACCCTTAGCATCGTTCAGGACAGTTTCAAAAGCTACCAAGTTTGCATGAATGTCAGATATAACCAATATACGCATATTAGAACCCCAAGAAATTTAAGGCATTATAGCACGAAACGCGCGCTGCTTGCACCCATGAGCTATCAAGATGTGCTGTTTAGGTACACTACTGATGCTGATTGTATGATGAACACTAAAAATGGGCAAAATAAGAGGGGAATAGACTGTCTCCCCGTGATGCTAAACGTGCATGACGGGGAGTATGTATCCACACGACTTAAGCTTGTTCGTCGAGATTAAGATCAATCAATTGTTGGATGACATCCCGCAAGGCTGGTTCGGGTGCTGCGCCAGCGCTACGCCCAACAATTTTGCCTTCTTTGACAAACATCAAGGTTGGGATACTTTGAATTTGGAATTGTTGAGCCAACATTTGGTTTTGATCAACATCCACTTTTGCAATACGAACTTGCCCAGCAAACTCTTTTGCTAATTTGTCTAAGATAGGGGCAACCATGCGACAGGGGCCGCACCATTCTGCCCAGAAATCGATCAAAACAGGCAATTCACTTTTAAGAACGACCTCTTCAAAGCTAGCATCTGTTACGTGTACCGGTGCATCTTGAATAATTGCGTTAGACATGGATTCTTCTTCTCCTTCAGTGTCCTGAGTAGTGGTTACAGGGATTAACGTTTTTGCTTTTTTGGCAATGTCTTCGACATCATGTGCCCAAGGACGCGAGCGGCGCGAGATCACTTCCCCACAATGAAACGTGACCAACACTGGGTGTTTCCCAACTTTGAATTCACTTTCAAATTCAGGATTTTTAGTGACATCAATTTTTACAACTTTAACGCCATCTTTTTCGGCTTGCTCCAACGCTTTGTTGACATCTGTCGCCAAAGTTGTACCACGTGTGAGCATGAGTAAAACTGGGTCTTCTGTATTGAGTGCTTCATGAATAATCATCAACTGTTGTCCTTTGGCTGGCCATATTCTATAGATTTATTGAATAAGAGATTTCTTACCAAATTTGATGCAAGATAAAATTTTTGTTGTTTACATCTTAAATGTTATGGTATGAACCATTAAAGGTCATATATCCCTTAAACGCTATCATACCATTAGAATGTTTTGATATTGTAGGTAAGATGAATGTTGATACAGATAATAATTCTTAAATCTTGCCAACAAAAAATCTAGTATCATAAAATGCTCACATTTAATATTCGGTAATCAATGCCTGATGTTGTAACCAATAGTATCGCCCTGCCAATCCTAAAAGCAAAATGATTTCAGAAACTCCTAAGGTAAAGATCGCACCTTCAATACCCCATATTGGAATAAATACAACCCCAACAATAAACTGTACCAAAATCCCTACACCATACACCTGATTGATAATATATTCTTGCTGCTGAGCATAAAGCGTAATCGTCAATAGTTGGCGTAATAATAAGGGTAGTAAGACACCACCCATGCCAATGAGCCATACCGCCGCTTGTTGAAAGGGCTCGCCATACAGACTGAGAATAATTGTATTCCCCAAAATACCAAACCCTAATAGGGTTGTTCCCCAATACACTATCAGCCCCACACCAATGCGCCACAACCATAATTTTAAAACGCTTGGCCGATGTATCCATGTACTCATTGCAGGGAATAAAGCGCCAAAAATTGCATGAGGTGGCAACCGTGCTGCCTCAATAAAACGAAGTGTAATCGCAAAAATCCCTAACATAGCGATTGAAGTATATTGTTCGAGTAACAATATAATAGTTCGGCTATAGATGGCAACCAGTACGCTACCAATGGCAAAGGGTAGCATTTGACGTAACAAATCAGCTAAAGATAGAACTATCCTATTCGATATAGACGGCAAATAGTGAAATTGCCGCCAAATCCCCCATGCAACCAAAAGTTGAACCCCATCCGCGACGACAATGATCGCAAAAATGTGCCACAACTCACCGCCACGCCACCATACCCATGTTGCGCCAATAATTTGTGAACTTAGCCATGCAAGGTTTAACAACATGATCGGCCACATGATCTGTTTGGCGCGCCATAACGATGTATACACCCCAAACAGGTTATCGATCAATATCATAGGCGCCATGAGGCGTAGCCCCCATTGAATGGTAGGATCGTCATTTAATATCGGGGCAAACAGCCAAACACTACTCACAATTGCGCCACCAAATAGCCACCGCCAGCGGATACTGTGTGTCAAGTAGACCGTGCTAAGGGCATCATCAGCAGCAACATTGCGCGTTATGAGGGTATTTAATCCGCTATCGATGATAATTGTTAGGGGAAAAATCCACGCCATAATGATCACATACTGCCCTAACCCCACTTCCCCCCAACCACGCCCCAAAATAACTGTTAATATAAAAGCTAGCAGGGCTGTACCTACATTATTGACAAGCAAAATAGCCGTATTTTGCGAAATTGTTTTCAAATATTTCTCCAAAGTTCGTCTTCATAGTAACGCAAGATGGTGTACACGCAAACAACGCTTATCAAGTTACCGATGAGTTGAGTAACTTATGATTCTTTAATTACACAGCACCGCCCCATTTGATACAATCAGGATTAAGTTATGAGGATGAGGCATGGCACCAACACGTACCAATGAAGAATGGCTAACTGAGCTTGCCGAAACAGCTCCCCAAGATATACGCGATGTTGCGATTGAAGATTTGCGTGACCGTTTGCAACGTGGTGTCTATTTCTATCTCAGTCGCGAACGTAGTGATCTCGCACGATATGCGACTGAAGATTTAATCCAGATGTCTCAAGATTTTAGCCAAGATGCTGTATTAAGGGTCTTAGCAAACTTACATACCTTTCGGGGAGACAGCAAATTTACGACATGGGCAATGAAAATTGCCGCACGAGTAGCAGTTAGTGAATTACGACGAGCTCGCTATAAGGACTTTAGCTTAGAAGATATTACCGCCGATGGTGAAATCGCGGTTCGCCTCTCTGAATTTGCTGGCATTAATACCTCAACCGATCAAATCGCCCCAGAAAAAATGACTGAGCGGCATGATCTTGTTCGGATCATTACAGAAGGGTTTGAGCAAGCACTGACCGAGCGACAACGCATTGCTCTAGAAGCTATTAGCCTAAAAGGGGTTCCGATGGATACCGTTGCGGAGCAATTGGGTACTAACCGTAATGCCCTATATAAGTTATTACATGATGCACGCAAGAAACTCAAAGCGCATTTAGAGCAAGAGGATCTGTCGATGGATTATGTCATGAATTTATTTGCGGCAAAATAAGGCGTAAGAACTCCCGCATGTATACACTCATAGCAGTATGAGTAAAAGGTAAAAGATTGTCATGGAAGATAAAGAAACGCGTTTATTGGAATTACTACGGTGTATCCTCAAAACAAATGAGGAAGAAATTGACCCACAAACGTGGGATTTACAAATGGAACGTGTTGCTGAAATGGCAGACAATGGTGAAGACATCGGTGTGGTGTTGCCCGCCATTCAACAATACTTAACGAATTCACCTGATTGTCGTTCAGAATATGAAGCATTGTTAGCTATGATGAAAGCAGAAGAAGACTTATCAGACGCTTAATCACCACTCTTAGGAATATTCTTGCGCGTTACACGGAATTTTAAGGGTAACCCTAACATCAGCCGTGTTTGTGAATACAACACCGGAATCGCCACACAAATCAGTGTAATAGTTGGTAATGCTGGTAAGCTAATTAATGATTGCAATCGTTCGGATGTTGTCATGGGATATGGACGTGGTGGGCGTGTCTTAACGTCCACCCACCAGAATAAAATACTCAATAGTGTGACACATAAAAATGAAATTTGTAGCAAAATAAATGGAACACTTCGCGTCCACTCGTCAATATTTTGTGGATGGAACAGGGCTGGCAATTGGGTACCAAGCGTCAAAATAACCCATCCTACCCCAGCTAACAAGTTATCATGCGCTACTCTGAATAGTAGATTAAACGATTGAAACCGATCAACATGAGGATGATTTTGTGCTTGAGCAATTGTATATCCAATTTCTTTAGCCCCCCACGCATGGCGCACGGTTTGGTTATATCGTTCTTTAAGTGCATGCCAGAAGTTATGCCCTCCTGTGGCATTTGCAGAAAATGGTAAAAATATAGGGGAGAGCCTTAAGTCACCATCCCGATGAAAAAAAGCTTTGATATACATATGCCACTCATCAGCAATAACATCCGTATCCCAATAGCCAGAACTATCCAATAATTTAAAACTCAACGAATAAGACGACATCGGTAAGGCCGGCCACCAAGGAGCAGCAAGATACGCTAGTTCCCAACAGGTAGAGTAGCCATGCACCAAGCGCATCACCGGGTTAATGTCCCAGACATTACTATGATAACGAATCGGGGCTTGCCAAAATGTATGGTAACGGCGTGGATCTGTAGCGAATTTTACCCCCAAAGCTTCTAAATAGTTGGGGTGCCATAAGGTGTCAGCATCCATTGTAGTCACTACCACATGGTGAAGTAATGGACTATCTTCTTGTTCAAAAAGTAGCCGCTTTGCTTCGCGTGCCGCCCACGCCTCATTTGCAGATTTACATTGCATCTCTTGGTGTAGACCTTTGGGGTGGACTGCAACAAAAAAATTCGCAAACACCTCATCAAATTGTGCTTTAAGTCGTGCCCCTTTTGGGGCAGCGTCCTCTTCCCCGGCTTCCATTGCTAAAATAATAGTCGTTTGATGCGCCACCCGCTGTTGGGCTAGCCGATTTAAGGTTTCACATAAAATGTCTTCATCTTCGCGGTAGTTGGGGATAATCACCAGATGATGGACTTTATCGAGCGGAATACTATGTTCATCTGACAACTGATGATAGATAGCTTGCCAGTCGGTGGTTTCATCCTGACGAACTAAGCGTAAGCCATAAAAAACTGCGACTCCTGCAAATGTAAACCGCACAGCCGTATAGATACTAAGAAGGGATGCAATGAAAATCATGGCCATTGGCGCTTGGATTGCCGCCCAAACAACTACTAGCAATGCACCCCATGCCAACCCACCCGGGATAGCATTGAGCATAGCCTCAGAAATTGTTGTGGGCTTGGCCGCTCCCAATGAGACCCACCCGGTACCAAATTGATGGCTATTACGACGACTTACATTAAATCGGTACGGCACACATCACCCCGCGATTGTTTGACAGGTTGTATATCCATTCTAAGGGGCTTTTACGGGCTTGACAATGAACCCGACTAATCCTCGGTATAATGAACACTAGAATTTATGATGCCACGTTCAGTCGCTAAACTTGTTAATTCATTGTCAGAAATGATGGTTTGATTCAGCTCGGCAAACAGTTTTTCATCTTCATGAGGATCAATAGCATATCGCCAACGGCGGCGGCCAACTTCGCGCAAAATAGATCGACAATTATCACAACGAACCACCCGCCGCACACGAGGAATCCCAATCAGCCGTTCAGTGCGTTCCTCTAAATGCAAATGTCCACTTTGGCAGACAGGGCAATCCGTCATAATGAACCCTGCGGCATAACGTTCTAGGGCAGCAGTTTGAATTGCTAGTATGACCATATACCCACCGAGTAATACGACAGCAACAAGTCCAATTATAACGATTAGTGGAATCCCATCACCATCAGATTCATTTGGTGTTGTTTGAGAATTGGATACCACGTTAATCGGCTCTGGGGTATTGGTGATAGTTGGCGTTGCAGTAGCTGTTTTGGTCAATGTAGGGCTAGGTGTTTGGGTTGGTGTTCCTGATGGGGTATGAGTAGAACTTGGTGTTTGGGTTGCTGTTGCCGTGTAGGTCGGTGTATCCGTTTGGGTTACCGTTGCTGTATTTGTTGCAAAAGTAGGTGTATTGGTTTCTGTTGCAAGTGGTTGATTGGCCGGACTCGACTGTACATCAGTTTCAGTAGGAAGTGGGATTGCAGTTCTGGTATTCGTAGCGGTTGAAGTGGGGCGTATCGTTCGGGTGGCAGTTGCTGATGGCCGTAGGGTATCAGTTACTTGTGGTGTCGTTGTGATGGATTGAACAGGCGGTAACCCTTGTGAATCAACCGTTTGGCGTTGCAATGGGGTCGCCACATCATCCTCTTGAGCGTAACCAGCAGATGGAAGTAACGCCAATAGGGACAACAACAAAAGTAAGAAAAATACAACAATTCGTTTCACAACGTCACACTATACCATGACTTTATTCATTGATCGACACTGGTATTTTGATGGCTAAAATGGAAAAACGGCTAAAGGATGATGAAAATACTATTGTAGCTAAAATGTGTTGATATAATTTTCTTGATGTAATAATTACGTCCTGAGCGTTCAGTTATTTGGCGAAGTAGTGTAGAATATGCCAATGAAAATTGATGGTCTTCTTTAAGAACAACATTGATTTTCTCACCCGATTGCTAGTTAGCTAAATATATTAAGAAACAATAACTAGCGCCTTGCCTCTCCTTATTCTGAGATAGAGGGAAACCTATATAAATTATCTCCATGGAAGAAATCACTTGCCACCCCATACTCAATATCCAATTAACCTGCCTAATGAAAAACTCGCCTGTATCACCATTGATTTTGAGATGGATTATGGGTGGCGTATACGGCAGTTTAATATTCTCAAAGAGAATCGCACCGACATTGACCGTTTGACGGCGTTGTTGAAAGCATTAGATGTCCCAATGTCAGCATTTATTGTGACACATTTGCTAGAGGATATGCCTGAAACTATTGACTTGATACAAAATCTCGCGTCTGATTGGCATTGTCATTCCCATACTCACAATACGGAATCATTTGATAGCCAATTTGAAATTCAAAAAACGGCGCACACCTTCCAACAAGTTTTTGGTAGGGCACCGTTAGGCTATCGAGCGCCTTTAGGTGTCTTGCAAACGGGGGATATTGAACTATTGGGTGAGTATGGTTTTCGTTTTAGCTCGAGTGTGTTCCCCGGGATACGCCCGGGATTATTCAATCATTTAGATCAACCTACCTCACCATTTTTTTATGAAAATGGCATGATGGAATTACCCTTAGCGGTGATTCCTAAAATTCGATTGGTGATCGCCCTGAGTTACCTCAAGTTATTGGGATATCGCGTCAATAAAGCATTGTATAAAACCTTTGGCTTGCCCAATATTTTGATTTTTAACACTCACTTGCATGACTTTATTTTGAATGAAACTAGCTTCCGCCAACTTCCACCAACCTATCGTCGCTTATGGAACCATAATCGCTATAAAGGATTCGACTATTTTGAGCGATTTATTAGTCTTTTGCGGACACAAGGCTATCAATTTATCACCATGACTGAGTTATATGAACAACTCCAAACAAATGAGGATCAGTCATGAGCTTGAGAATCATTGTTTTGACACAAAGCGCCCCTGTTTATCTGGCACCTTTTTTGGATGATACCATTGGGCGGATTTTAGGCAACGGTCACGAAATTATTAGTGTGGTCAGTATGCCCCCTTTTTTCAAAAAAAGCCGCTTGGCTGAACTCCGTGAACGCTATGAATTTTATGGGATAACAGCGTTTGCCCGCATGGTAGGGTTTATCTTGTTAACCAAACTTCGCGCACAAGTTGATCCGACACAATCATTAGCGGGTGTCTTGAAAAAGTATCAACTGACTGAGAAAAGTGTTTCGAATGTTAATGCCCCCGAGTTTATCGAGTATCTCCAAGCGCAAGAGACGGATTTATTAGTATCCATTGCATTCCCAAAAATTCTCAAAACCCCCATTCTCGAAGCCCCACGGTTGGGGTGTATCAATTATCACACGGCTCTCTTGCCAGACTACCGAGGGCGACAACCGCTTTTTTGGGCGCTATACCATAATGAATCAGAGGTTGGTATTTCTGTACATGAAATGAATGCGGGGATTGATAGCGGGGCAATTATTGAGCAAACGCGCCTTGATGTGTTACCTACTGATTCATTACACAATTTATACCTCAAAACCACTAAACATGGTGCGCCATTACTTGCTGAGGCAATCCAAAAATTGGCAAAAGGTGATCCTGCCCGCATCGAAAATGATCCTGAGGTGGGAAGTTACTTTAGCTTTCCCAATGCTGAACAAGCACGACAATTTCGCCTTAGTGGTAAACGATTTTTCGGTAGTGGTTAAAAGGTAAGTGATGAAAAGAGATATAATGCTGCTTATCATGATAAAAGAAACCGTTACCTATAACTGTAGTCGGTGTGGCAGCATTAATATCGTGCGCAATGGTACGAATAAATGCGGGAATGCGCAATATCATTGTAAAGACTGTGATGCGTACCGCGTTTTAAAACCACAATGCCGCCACACCATTGAAGAAAAAGCCCAAATCTTGAGCGCCTATCGCGAACGAATGAGTTTACGCGGTGTGGAACGTATCTTTAGGGTGTGTCGCCAAACTGTGACCCGTTGGTTAACACACTATGTGAATCATCTCCCGACCGTTGCCCAAACATTATTGCCAAAACGGGCGGATGATGTTCTGGAAGTCGATGAAGCATGGTCATTTGTGGCCAAACGAGACCAAAAACGATGGTTATGGACAGC